>SESF01007952.1_pt1 | contig 37277 bp, 37 predicted proteins | sample 3171521 | NCBI WGS metagenome assembly SESF01 (sample SAMN10866945, study PRJNA518727) | freshwater metagenome | biome: subpolar coniferous forest; feature: holomictic lake; material: water; isolation source: holomictic Lake 227, 6 m and 8 m depth | place: Canada: near Kenora, Ontario | collected...
ACGCCAACTTTAATCGCACCCCACTACACACGTGTTGATACAGTGTGGCAGTTACCTCGTAGCGCAGTCCCCATTGGGCGATGCGTTCGATGATGTGTTCAATTTGCGGCTCGGTGGCGTTGGGCTTAGTGATGAGAATCATAGAAAGGGTCGGCTATGGCTTAGCTTATTCCGCGCGTGATAGCGCAGGTGGTTTGTTTAGGGTTGACGATTATGGGCATACGCCCACTATATTGTCACTTCATTTTCATGGAATCACCTGCCGACACCGAGCCTACGCCCGAGGCCGCCCGCGAAATCGCCGAACTGCATGCGCCTGTTCTTCATTTTGGGAACCGGGAGAGCATTCAACGAGACGCAGGCTTTGGGTTATCAGAAAGGACGGTGCGCACCCTCTCGAAAAGCAAGAGCGAGCCCGATTGGCTGCTTGCCCACCGGCTGAAATACCTGGGCCTCTTTGAGCGGGTAGAGCGCACGGTTCCATGGGCTGCGCCAGCCCTGGCCAAATTGCCCTTTGACGATCTCTGTTACTATTCGCCCCCGCTATCGACGGTTCGCGGACAAAAGCAGCCCGTAGATTCCGTGGTGGAGGACGTGTTGCAGGAGATCGGAATTCGGGAGGAAGAAAAAACCGTGTTGGGAGGCGCGCAGGCGCAGATTGACGGGGCAGTCGTGTATGGCGGTCTGCGCGACGAATGGGCAAAGGCCGGGGTGATCTTCGTTGATTCCGCCCGCGGGCTGACGGAGTATGCCGATCTATTCCGCCCCCATTTTGGAACCGTGGTGGGGGCGGATATCAATCCGTTTACGCGGCTCAATAACGCGATGTTTTCCGGCGGTTCGTTCATCTACGTGCCCCCTGGCGTTAAGGTGACGGCCCCGATGAAATGCTTCATGCACTTGCAAACCCGTTGCGGCACCCAATTCGGGCGCACGCTGATCGTGGCAGACAAAGGCTCCGAGGTTATTTTCATGGAAGGCTGCACTTCAACGCCTCGAAAAGAACCGGGCTTGCATTGCGCGGTGGGGGAGTTCGTGGCGTTGCCCGGTTCGCGCATTCAGTATATCGCCATGCAAGACTGGTCGCGCAATATCTTCAACCTCGCCATCCTGCGCGCGCATGTTTACGAAGGCGCTTCGATGCAATGGATTGACTGCAACCTCGGGGGGCGGTTGACCATGAAATATCCCGCCGCCGTTTTGAAGGGGCGGGGCGCTTCGGCGGAAATGGTTTCCATCGCCGTGGCGGGAGCAGGACAACATCACGACACGGGCGCACGAATGCTCCATCAAGCTCCGCAGACATCCAGCAGCATCCGCACCAAAAGCGTCTCTTTTGGCGGCGGTCGCGCCGATTATCGCAGTCTGGTCGATATGCCTAGAACCGTCCGCGACTGCCGTAGCCATACCGAGTGCAGCGCACTGCTCATGGATGCCGCCAGCCGGGCGGACACCTACCCAACGCTTTGCACACATGGTCGAACGAACATCGCCCAGCACGAAGCGAGCGTCTCGCGCGTGGGCGCGGAACAGATTTTCTATATGCGGCAACGGGGGCTTAGCGAAGCCGCCGCACGCAGCATGAGCATCAACGGTTTCGTCAACGACCTGACCGAACGCTTTCCCCTGCAATACTCGCTCAGAATTAAAAAGCTGGTGGAACTGCATCTGGACGGTTCCGTAGGATAACTCTATGCCCTACCGAATTTGCAAAACCGTTGAAATCGAAAGCGGCCATCTCCTCTCCCGGCATTCGGGTAAATGCCGCTTTCCGCACGGACACACCCGAAAGGTGGAACTGGTTCTCGAAGCCGATTCCCTGAACGAGCAACAAATGGTTTGCGATTTCAAAGTGCTCAAAGAGGCCATGCGGGCGCTGCTCGATCCTTACGATCACGCCCTGTGCATCAACACCGATGACCCGATGTATCCCACGTTGAAAGCGGCTTATGGAGAGCGGGTCATTGGTTTTGAACAGACCGACCCCACCAGCGAAATGTTGGCGAAAGCTCTCTTCGAGGGCTTTAAATCCAGCCTGGAACCTGTCAAATTGAGAATCATCAAAGTGCGGGTATGGGAAACCGCCCATGCCTGGGCGGAATACCGGGAATAACGCTCAAATACAACGCAGCCGTGCCCAAATCGCCCGCAAATCCGTGGCCGCCGGGCCGTCATTAAACTCAACCACTGAACACCCCTGGCGCTACGCGTCCGTGATGGATCGGTCATAGCGAATGTGGCCCGCCAGATACGCGCCGTGATGCTGCGCTTCCCTCTCGATTTGCTCTGCCAACGCAGGGTTGATGTCCCACTTGTTGATGCACACTGCGGTTGGAAGATTGAAATGCCGGGCGAGATCGAGAACCCGTTGCAGATCATGCCGTCCCGCAAGGGTTGGTTCGGTGACGATGACAACCTGCGACGCCCCAGCGATGGAGGCGATGACCGAACACCCGATGCCGGGCGGGCCGTCGATGAGCGCCAGATCAATCCCCTCCTTGCGGCCAATGGCCCGCGCTTCTTCCCGAACCTGGGCAACGAGTTTGCCGGAATTCTCTCCGCCTGGATGTAACCGGGCGTGGACCATCGGACCAAATCGCGTGGAGGATACATACCATTCGCCGCTGATGCGCTCCGGAAAATCAATGGCTTGCGAAGGGCATTGCGCAACGCAGACTCCGCATCCCTCGCAGCCGACGGATTCCACGCGGCAAACCGGGCGGCCCTCCGCCCCACTTTCCAGTCGCACCGCACCGAATCGGCAATGTTCCAGGCACACGCCGCAACCCGTGCAATCCTCCGCGCGAATAATGGCTTCCTTTCCGCCGCAAAACGGCATGCGGCGATGGATGTCGGGCCGCATGAGAAGATGCAAGTCCGCCGCGTCCACATCGCAATCGACGAGAACGCTTTTCCCTGCCAATGCAGCGAAGGCCGCTGTCACGCTTGTTTTGCCCGCGCCTCCTTTGCCGCTAATAATCACGAGTTCTTTCATGAGCAATGGGCCTCGGGGTTTCCTTGCAGAATGCTTGTAGCTAAGGGCAACAGCGACGTCCTCAATGCCGAGGCCGGTTCCATCATCATCTCGCCACGGGAATAATACTCCGCCACTTTCCGGCTATCCTTGATTTCCGCCAGAATTGGGATGCCTTCCTCCCGGCAATACGCCTGGACTGCGGTGTGGTCGCTCACCGCGCGGTTGATGATGACCCCGCATCGCCGCCCAAGCTCGCGCATCAGTTCCACGGCCAATTGTAAATCGTTCAAGCCAAAGGGCGTCGGCTCCGTGACCAAAATCACATAGTCTGTCTCACGAACCGTTGCGACCACCGCGCAAGCCGTTCCCGGTGGGGCGTCGATTAGAGAGATTGAATCCGGTTCAATGGCTCGCCGGACCGCGCGGATGAGCGGCCCCGCCATCGCTTCGCCCACGTTGAGCCGGCCCTGCACAAACCCGATTGCGCCGGAGCGCCCTGTTTCCACCACGCCAATGCTTCTAGGCTGTTCCTGGATTGCCCCCACCGGGCACGCCAGCGCACACCCTCCACAACCATGGCACAGTTCGGCGAAAACCAGCGCGGTTTTCAAGGTCGCAATCGCGTTGAATTCGCAAACCTCGGCGCACTTGCCGCAGGCGATGCACCGGGTTGCATCGATTACCGGGACTGGCACCGTTGCCTCTTCCGTGCGTTCGATTTCTGGTTTCAGAAAAATATGGCCATTGGGCTCCTCTACGTCGCAGTCAAGGTATTGAACTTGCGCTCCTTGTTCTACGAGCAGGCGGGCAAGGTGAACCGACACCGTGGTTTTCCCGGTGCCCCCTTTGCCGCTGGCGATGGCGTAAGTGGTCATCTTGGATGGCGGGAACGTAAAAACTAGTCTCCTTGCTTCGTTTCGCTGGATGCCTCCGCAAGGCTGCCATTCTCCAATGCGTCAATGGCATCGGCGACATTGTTGAGAGCTTGAGCCAGGAAGATCCGCACGCCTCCCGTTTTGAGGGCTTGAAATGCCTTGGGCCCTACCTGACCGGTAATCACGGCGGTTGCGCCTAACTGGATTACGGATTGCGCAGCCTGGATGCCCGCGCCCTGCGCCGCATTCCAATTCTCCGTGTTGTCGTGCGCTGTAAAAGCGCGGTTTTCCGTGTCGAAGAGAAGAAATGTCCGAGCCCGGCCAAAGCTTAGGTCCAACTCGCTTTCCATCGATCCGCCTTTGGTGCTGATTGCAATTTTCATGGATGCTTTTTCGGGAACTCTGAGAAGTGGCTTTCGTTGGCTCGCCAAGAAGTGCAAGGGGTCGATTTAGCCGAGGTGTTTGCCGCAACCAAAAGCTCTCGGCGGGAATGCCGGGTCGCCTGGCGTGGATTAGGCTTGTGTTTATAATGGGCTTATGCCCTTAATGGCAACCGCAAAATAAATAAAAAGTGCTTTCCAACTTCGACACGCCTCCCGAAAGCGCGCCGATCAACTGCCTGGTTCCCATGTCCGGCACGCCGTTGGAAAATCAACCGCCCTTGGATGTATTTGAACTGCTGCGGCTCGTCGCCACCACGCGGATTGTATTTCCCAAAGCGAAAGTGCGCTTGTCGGCAGGCCGCAGTTCGCTTTCGCGCGAAGCACAGGCATTCTGTTTCTATGCCGGAGCCAACTCGATTTTCTACGGGGACCGGTTGCTCACGAGTGATAACCCCGGCGTTGATGAAGACCGCGAATTGCTAGACGACCTGAACCTCTCGGCCCAGCCGCCGCACCAGAGCATGGCTATCCTTAGCTGACTTTCGGCATCTCCATAAACTTGGCGTGGGCCTTGGCCGCAAGATCGCCGGTTTGCCGCACTTCGGCGCACAGACTGTAAACACCGTGCCTTTGCGTTTCGAGCCGCGTGGTGACTTCCACCGGCTCGTCGAGCAGTACGGGAGCGTGGTAGCGCACCGTCATTTCAGCGGTCACCCCGGCGATCCCACGCGCAAAAAGCGTGTGGACCATCGAAGCGTCAATCAGCGTCGCCAGAATTCCCCCGTGGATGCGCCCGTCGTAGCTTTGGAAGCCCGGCAAGGGATGCCAAGTGGCGTGAGTGACGCCCTCGGCATCCGTGTGGAAAACAAGGCCCAGCCCGTGTTCATTGCCGGGAGCGCATGCAAAGCAATGGGAATGGAGTTCCTCGCGCAAGGCGCTCGCCCGCAAATTAGTGGGCGCAGGAGCTGCTGTCATGTCCATGCTCGTCACCATGTCCGGGGCAGCATTTGGCCAAGTCTGGCTGTGACAAAATTCCTTCCAGTTGCTGTGCCACCATCGCTTCGGGAGTCGCTTCGCCCTGGGCGGTAAAGACCTGGATGCCACTTTCCATGAACAACTGAACCGCCCGTTGGCCGATGCCTCCGATAATAACCGCCTGCACGCCTTGCTTGGCGAGCCATGCGGGAAATGCCCCCGGTACATGCTCGGGAGCCTGCACGTCGGCTTGGCTGAGAATGGCGTGCGTGACGCGGTCGGCCTCGATGATGCGGAAGTGCGTGGCTCCGCCAAAGTGCGAGGAGAAGGATCCGTCTTGCATGGGGAGCGCAATGCGGATTTGACCTGTGGTTGGGCTAGATATTGTTTCCATAAGGGCATAAGCTCATTACGTGAGCGCGATTGCAAATCAAATCGGACTTTCTTTCAAATCCTTGCCGGGATGTGATATAGAGTTCTCCCATGCCGAGGCCACCCTGTCCCAGAAGAATCGAACACTGCCCGCCCGCGTATTATTTCAAGCCTGCGGGCATTCCGTTGTGCAAGATCGAGGAAATCGCACTTGGTGCCGATGAACTGGAGGCCATGCGATTGGCAGATTGCGAGGGCATGTATAATCAAGATGCGGCAAAGTGCATGGGCGTTTCCCGCCAGACCTTTGATCGCATCATCCACCGGGCGCATCAAAAAACGGCCCAGGCTTTGGTTAACGGTTTCGCCCTCCGCATTGAGAAAAAGGAACCGGATGCAAGGATCTCGGGGGGGAAACCCCTCTGATTCTCCACGATCGTGAGTTCTCATGCCGGAGCGACAAAGCACCGCTACCCGGCGTGTAAGTTGTTTCCGGCACTTTGCATCCTGTTTACCGGCATGCCTTACGCTCCATCCGATAAACAGGATGCCATCAGTGGCTCAACGTAGTTTTGAGCCCCCCACGAGTTCCTCAATCCCTATTTCCGCGCGGTCCAAAAGGAGGGGCCGGTTCAAAGTTGCCCGACGAGACGTCGTAGGAACGATAGGGTGCCGCCGATGCCGTGTCCATTTGTCGGCTTGATGCGGTTTGGTTTGAACCGATGCCTGGCGTCGTCGAGCACGCGGGCAATACGAACATGCTGGCAAGCAGGGAGAGGCAACCGACGATTCTGAGTGGGTGTTTCATATTCACCCAACGTAGGCGCCGTTTCTGTGAAGCTGATGAACCGGATGTTAAAATTCCTTCATAAATCGCCATTGAAGCGCGCGGGAATCGGGCTTCATTCTGAATGGATTTTAATGTTGCGTTCATTGAATCCCGAGAACACGGCTGTATAAAGACTACATCCATGCGGATTCTCCTTGTTGAAGACGAAGAAAAAGTAGCGCGCTTCGTAAGCGTTGGCCTCAAAGCCGAACGTTTTGCGATTGATCACGCCCCGGACGGCAAAACGGGCCTCCTGTTTGCCAGGATGAACTCGTATGATCTGCTCGTCGTGGATTTGATGCTTCCCGACATGAGCGGGACGGAAGTGATTGCCAAGGTGCGCCGAAGCAACGAGCAAGTCCCGATTATCGTCCTGACGGCACGGGATGCCATTGACGACAAGGTGCGCAATTTTGAAGCGGGAGCCGACGACTATCTCACCAAACCCTTCGCTTTTGCCGAGCTTCTGGTGCGGATTAAGGCGCTTATGAGGCGGGGGCCCGTCAATCGGTCCAATGTGTTGAAGATCGCCGATCTTGAGATTGACCGGGTTTCCCATCAGGTCACTCGTGGGGGCATCAGCATCAAACTGACCTCCAAAGAATATGGGCTCTTGGAGTATTTGGCCGCCAGCGCGGGGCGCGTGCTTTCCAGGACGATGATTATTGAGCATGTCTGGGACCAGAGCTTCGAGGGGTTCACAAACATCGTCGATGTCTACATCCGCCAACTGCGGACTAAAATTGACGAACCCTTTGATAAAAAACTGATCCACACAGTGCGGAGTGTCGGATACAGCCTGAACGAGGAGGAACCGTGAACATTCGCTCCATTCGATTCAGGCTCATTGTTTGGTATGCGAGCTTATGTCTCGTGCTGGTTTTCGGTTTTGGGACTTATAGCTGCTGGCGACTTGATCATTATCTGAAGCTATCGCTGGCGCAGGCGCTGGAACATCGGGCCGACCGCATCGGCGCCACGTTGCTGGCAAACATCAGCAAGACAGGCGAAGCCTACGTCCGCGACGAAATCAAGACGCTCTATGCGCCGGAGTTGAACGACCGGTTCGTACGCGTCACCCGGTTGGATGGCCGGGTGATTTACGTTTCAGGAGCGCCAAACAACAGGAGTTTCGATCCAGAACAGGTGGCTTCTGCCAATCTGCACCTGGAGACTGCCGCGACCAACGAGGAGAAGCTTTCGGGTGGGACAAAGCTCTTGATTGCCAGTTTGCCGTTTGCGGTCAATGGACAGAAATATGTGGTGGAAGTGGGGTCGGCGGAAGACGGCCTGGATCGCGTATTGAATGGCTTTGTGGCGACGCTGCTGTTCAGCCTTCCGATCCTTGGTATCGTTGGCGTTATTGGGGGATACGGGCTGATCGAACAGGCTCTCGACCCGGTGAAGAAAATTATCACTACCGCGCGAGAGATCACGCCGAAGGACTTGAGCAAGCGCCTGCCTGTCGTGGATACGGGCGATGCCATTGAGGACTTGTCCAAAACGCTAAACCAAATGATCGCCCGGTTGGAAGAATCCTTCCAGGCCAGCAACCGGTTTACCAGCGACGCTTCGCATGAATTGCGAACCCCGTTGACGATTATCCGCGGGGAATTGGACACCTTGTTGCTCGACCCGCATTTGACGGACTCGATGCGGGCTACTCTGGAAAGCCTGCAAGAAGAATCGGAGCGGCTTGGCAAGATCGTCGAAGGGCTTCTTTCCTTGTCTCGTTTGGATGCGGGAGCTGGCCAGATGGAATGTGTCCGGTTCGATCTTGCGGAGTTGGTGGCGACCACGGCGGAGCAGATGTGCCTTCTAGCCGAGGATAAGAAGATTTCGGTGAAGCTCCAAACCAGTCAGCCGGTGTTTGTCGAGGGAGACAAGTCACGGCTGAAACAGGTGGTGGTCAATTTGTTGGACAACGGCATCAAATACGCGGCGGAGGGCGGAAAGGTTGAGGTGTCCGTCACCGCGCAACAGGACTATGCCTTGTTTGAAGTAACGGATAACGGCCCCGGCATCCGGGCCGAAGCGTTGCCATACGTCTTTGACCGCTTTTACAGAGCGGTGGAAATGAGAGGGGAAGGAATCGAGGGAGCAGGGCTTGGGCTTCCCATCGTGAAAGCGATTTGTACGGCACACGGCGGCACTGTTATCGCCAGCAGCATTCAGGGCAGCGGTTGCCGGTTGACTGTCAAGCTCCCGCTGTCGCGGAAAAAAGTGGATGTGAGGTTGATATGAGCGAAACGACGATACGAGCGTGGAAGTGCTTTTCTAAAAAAAGGATGATTGGATATGCCTTAGTAGCAGCGGCTATGTGCGTTGCGGGGCTGCTTCGGCGGGGAAACGGGGCCGATGTGGCCAACTCCGCGGACGAAAGCGTGCCGACCGTTGCCGTCACACCAGTCACACGGGGAACGCTTCAAAATACCCTGACGCTCTCCGCCGAGTTCCTGCCCTACCAGGAAGTGAGCGTTCATGCGAAGGTGGCTGGCTTTGTGCAGTCCATGAACGTGGATATTGGCGACCATGTTGCGGCTGGGCAGGCATTGGCAGTTTTGGAAATCCCGGAACTCAAGGATGACGTGCAGCGAGCAGAAGCGGGCTTGCAGGCCAGCATGGAGGATGTTCACAAGGCGGAAGCCAATTACGAAGAGGCACACATGGCGTATTCCCGGCTGGTCACGGTTGCCAAGGAAAATCCGAAGCTGGTTGCCGAACAGGATTTGGAGACAACAAAGGCCAAGGATGCCGCAATGAAAAGCGGGCTTGAATCCAGCCGTCAGCAGGTTATCGGGAACCAAGCGGAAGTGGACAAAATGCGCGCGATGCTCGCTTATGCAACGATCACTGCTCCGTTCGCCGGGGTGATTACGAAGCGTTACGCGGATACGGGGGCGCTCATTCAAGCCGGCATTTCGTCTAACACGCAGGCGATGCCGGTGGTGGACCTCGCGCAGGATGACCGACTGCGACTGGTGTTTCCGGTGCCGGAGTCCGCGGCCGCAAAGGTCAAGGATGGCAACGCCGTGACAGTATCCGTCGATTCTCTGAGCGAAAAATTCAAAGGAAAAATCGCCCGTTATTCCGGCAAAGTCGATACCGCCACCCGAACCATGAAGGCTGAAGTGGACGTGCCGAATCCAAACGGCAAGTTCATCCCGGGCATGTATGCGTCCGTGCAGATGGCGCTGGAGGAAAAGCAGGGCGTGCTTTGCGTTCCCTTGCAGGCGCTGACACAGGGGCCGCAACCGAGCGTCACGGTCTTGAATTCCGACCGCAGGATAGAGGAGCGCAAAGTCGCCATCGGCATCCAAACGGCAAGTGAGGCGGAAATCTCCTCGGGCCTGAAGGAGGGCGATTTGGTCGTCGTGGGCAACCGATCCGGATTGCATCCGGGGCAAAGAGTCGACGGCAAAATCACGGATCTCGCAGCAAAGTAAATTCTCCCCTTCCCTCACCATGCACTCCCCTGTTAGCCAAGAAACGTTTGACTTTCTTTTAACAAGCGACAGCTGCTCCATCGCCAATGCCATCGAATCGTTCGATGTCCGATTACGAAACGAAGGCTTCAGCCAGCCCTCGCTGTGTTGCCGTTTCCCAGGCATGTCCCCCATGGTGGGCTACGCCACCACCTTGCGGGTTCGCGCCGGTTCGCCGCCGCCGCGTGGCCATGCCTATTTCGACCGGACGGATTGGTGGCAAGCCATGTCGCCGCTGGACGTGCCGCATATTTTGGTCATCGAAGATATTGGCAGCAAACCCGGTGTGGGGGCGTTCGTGGGCGAGGTGCATGCCTCCATCCTCAAAGCGCTTGGATGCGTGGGGGCTATGACCAACGGTTCTGTTCGCGATCTCCCCGCTGTCGAGCGGCTCGGCTTCAATCTGTTTTCCGCAAACGTGTCGGTTTCCCATGCCTATATGCATGTGGTGGAAGTCGGCACGCCGGTAACCATTGCGGGGCTGGAAATCAGCCAGGGCGATCTCCTGCACGGTGACCAGCATGGGATCCTCAATATCCCACTGGAGATTGCCGAGCAAATCCCGTCCGCATCAGCGCAGCTTCGCCAACGGGAGGCGGCTATTACTGAATTTTGCCGATCTGAAGCGTTTTCAGCGGAGGGCCTCCAGCGGTTGCTCAAAGGAGACGCTGATCAAGGATAAACGCGCTTCGTTCCATCAAGGAAACAAACCATGTCCAGATTTTCGATTCGCTATCCTTACCTGATCATCGTGCTCTGCTTGATGGTCTGCGTGATCGGCGTCACCAGTTTGGTTCGGATGCCTGTGGACCTTTTCCCGGCGGTGAAAATCCCCGTCGTGGTCGTGGCGACGTTCTTCTCGGGGATGCCGCCGGAACAAATCGAGAACGATATTACGGGCCGGTTCGAGCGCTTTTTTACCCTGGGTAGCGGCATTGATCACATCGAATCCCGCTCACTCCCAGGGGTTAGCCTCATCAAGATCTACTTTCAACCTGGCACCGACCCGGACGCGGACGTCACCACCATTTCCAATCTCGCCATGGCCAACTTGCGGCGTCTTCCCCCCGGAACGCTGCCTCCTGTCGTGCTCAAGTTCGATGCCTCCAGTTTGCCAGTGTGCCTCATCACATTGAAGGGAGAAGGGCTCAACGAAACGCAATTGCGCGATCTCGGCCAATACGCAGTCCGCAATCAGGTGGCCAATGTTCCGGGAGCCTCGGTGCCGCAACCGTTTGGCGGAAAGTATCGGCAAATCATGGTCTATGTCGATCCGCTGAAGCTGGAAGCGCACCAACTCAGCGTGATGGATGTGGTCCGGTCGGTGAACGAATCGAATCTGATTCTTCCGGCTGGCGACGTGAAGATCGGCCCCTTCGATTACAGCCTCTACACCAACAGCCAGCTCAAGAGCGTGGATGAGATCAACGGGCTGCCCTTGAAGATGATCCATGGCTCGCCGGTTCTGGTCGGTGATGTGGGCACCGCAAAGGATGGGGCGCAAACGCAAACGAGCATCGTGCGGATTGACGGGCAGCCATCTGTTTACCTCCCGGTGTTAAAGCAGGGGGGCGATGCGAACACGATTGCGGTGGTGGATGGCATCAAGAAGGCTGTCGCCGGCCTGCTCGATGTCCCCAAGTCGCTGGTTGCCAAGGTGGTCTTCGACCAATCGGTGTTTGTAAAAACAGCTATTGAGAACCTGCTGCATGAGGGAGCCATCGGTCTCGTCCTCACCGGGTTCATGATTTTGGTCTTCCTGGGCAACATGCGGGCAACGCTTGCTGTTTTTCTTTCGATCCCGCTCTCGGCGTTGGCAACTTTTATCGCGCTCTCGTTCGGGAATAGTTCCATCAATTCCATGATTCTGGGGGGGCTGGCTCTGGCGTTTTCTCGCCTCATCGACAACTCCGTCGTGGTATTGGAAAACATCTTCCGGCATCTCGAATTGGGAGAATCGCCCGAGGTCGCGGCGGCAAAGGGTGGCGAGGAAGTGGCGCTTCCCGTTTTGGCCGCCACACTCACCACTGCCATTGTCTTCTTCCCCGTCACGTTTCTCAACGGTGTGAGCCGATATCTGTTTTCGGCTCTGGCGCTCTCGGTCGTGCTTTCGCTAGCGGCCTCCTATATCGTGGCGATGAGCGTGGTTCCGCTATTCTGTGCCAAGCTCATCAAAGGCCATCAGTCACACGGCGCAGATGCGGTTCTTCCAGCAGGCGCTTCCTGGGGCGCTCGCTTCAATGCATGGTTCAATAAAGGTTTCCATACATTTCTGGATCGCTTCGATGGCGTGCAAACCCTTGCGCTGGCGCGGCCTGTGAGCGTCATCGTGGGTATCCTCGGGGTGTTCCTGCTCAGCTTCGCCCTTCTTCCGAAGCTCGGCCTTGCCTATTTCCCGCGAACGGATCCCGGGCAGTTTGTCATCAATCTCAAAGCGCCCACGGGCACACGCTTGGAATTGACTGAAGACTCCGTAAAGAAAGTGGAGGATCTGGTCCGGCGCACGGTTGAACCGCACGACCTCCGCCTCATTGCGTCAAACATCGGCTCGGCTCCCGGCTTCTCATCGATCTACACCAGCAACTCCGCATCGCATACCGCCTTCGTCCAGGTCAGTCTCAACGACGACCACCGGGTTGGCAGTTATGAATACATGGCGCGAGTGCGGAGTGCCATCCGCAAGGAATTGCCGGAACTGACCGCTTATTTCCAATCGGGCGGCCTAGTGGACGCCGTCCTCAACATGGGCCTCCCTGCTCCCATTGATATCCAGATAAGTGGCTCGAACCTGGAAGCGGCCTACGCAACGGCAGAGAAAATCAGCCAAAAAGTGGCGGCGTTAAAAGGGGTTGGCGACGTTCTCATTCCGCAAGATATCGACGCGCCCGCGCTCCAACTGGAGATCAACCGGACCCACGCCAGCGAGCTTGGGCTGACGCAAAAAGAGGTCGTTAGCAACGTCATCACCGCTTTGACCTCCAATGCGATGATCGCTCCCAGCTATTGGGTCGATCCGAAGAGCGGCAATGACTATCTCTTAACCGTTCAATATCCCGACGCCACGGTGAAATCTCTCACCGATCTTAAAAGCGTCCCGATCCGATCCGCTGCCGAGCCGTTTCCGACCCGGCTGGACGCGGTGACTGACATCCGGCGTGTGACTGCCCCCACCGAGGTGGACCACTACCAGCTTCGCCGCGTAATCGATGTTTTCGTAGCTCCATTGGGTGAGGAGTTGGGGAGCGTTAGCAAACAAGTGGACAAAGTCATCGCTCAGGTCGACAAACCAGAGGGAGTTCGTGTGACGGTCCGCGGCAGCGTCGAGGCCATGAACACGTCGTTTCGCTCGTTCGGGCTCGGGCTGATCCTCGCATTGCTATTGGTCTACCTGGTTCTCGTCGCCCAGTTCCGCTCGTTCATTGATCCGCTCATCATCCTGCTCGCGGTGCCGCCCGGCATCATCGGGGTATTGGTAATCCTAGTCACCACTGGCACCACCCTGAACATTATGTCTCTAATGGGCGTGGTAATGATGGTGGGTATTGTCGTCTCGAACAGTATTCTTATTCTGGAATTCACCCACCGTCTGCTGGAAGACGGAATGCCGTTGCGCGAGGCCGTGCAATTCGCCTGCCGGGTCCGATTGCGGCCGATCTTGATGACTTCACTGGCGACGGTCATCGGCCTGATCCCCATGGCTGCCAAGCTGGGGACAGGGAGCGAATCCTACGCCCCGCTGGCCAAGGCGATCATTGGAGGATTAAGCGTCTCGGTTGCTCTCACGGTCTTCATCGTGCCTGCCGCGATCCTCGTCATCTACCGCCGCTGGAAGCCTTCCTCCGGGGAGAATCCGACAACCCTCGAAGCCGATCCGGCTACCTCAAATTCCCTGTGAAAGCCACGGCCCTTATCTTTCTTCTATCTGCCTGCTCGCTGGCTCTCGCGGCTCCAGAGCGGATTATCCCTGCGGCTCCCATCACGCTAGCCGAGGCCGAGTCGGTCGCTCTTCGCCACGCGCCGGAAATCGCCGCCGCCTATTTTCAAGCAGAAGCGGCCAAGCAAGTCGTTCGTGAAACGCGGGCGGGATTCTTTCCCCAACTGAACGCGGAGTTTACCGCCGTAGGAACCGGGGAGGACTTGAGCGATGGTTTTAATAGCGCGGCAACAAATCCCGGACAAACGAATCGTCTCGGTGCCACGGGAGGGTTGAATAATCCGACTGTCCTGAGCCGGGAGTCCAACGGGGTTACGATCAGTCAGCTCATCACCGATTTCGGGCGGACCTCAAACCTAACCGCCGCTTCCCGCCTCTACGCGCGGTCAGAAGCCGAAAAGTCGCTGGCCACAAAAGCCGTGGTTCTTTTCCAAGTCGACAAAGCCTACATCAAAACGTTGGAGTCCGAGGCGCTCCTGACGGTGGCCCAGCAAACAGTGGCCGCTCGGCAGCTTGTCTTGGATCAGGTCAGCGCGCTTGTTAACAGCAAGTTGAAATCGGACATCGATTTAAGCATCGCCAAAGTCAGCGTGGGACAAGCCAACTTGCTCCTCGCGCAGGCTCAAAATACACTCGACGAAGCGCAAGCGGAGCTTTCCGCCGCACTTGGTTGCCACCAACTGCACCGTTTCACGCTTGTCGAGGAACCGCAGTATCCGCTTCCCGCAAGCGATCCGCAAAACCTAGTTCTCCAGGCGCTTCAATACCGACCGGAGGTGGCAGCGCTTAGAGCAGAAGCTGCCGGGGCGTCTCGCTATGCATCCGCCGAACGCGAAGCTCGCTTTCCAAAGATTACCGCCATGGGTAGCGCCGGGCGGACGCCCATTGGTGACCCCGGAGTGGAAGGGAACTATTCCGCAGCGGGGATCAATGTCGAAGTGCCAATTTTTGACGGCGGCCGATTATCCGCACGATACCAGGAGGCGGTGCTCAAACAACGCGCCGCGCAAAAGCGGGTGGAGGAGGAAGAGGAACACGTGACCAAAGATGTGAATATTACGTGGCTCGATGTTTATGCGGCTTCGAAAAAAATCGCGGTTATAAAGGATCTGTTTTCCAGCGCGAATGAGGCGCTAGACCTTGCAAAATCGCGCTTTCAGCTCGGTGCCATCTCCATGGTGGACTTGAGCCAGGCGCAACTCAACGCCACCCGGGCTGAAATCGAATACGCCGGAGCAAAGTACGAATACCAGATGCAATGCATCAAACTCGAATTTGCGACCGGCGCGCTCAAGTTCCGAACGCCATTGCAGGGGGTTCGGTAGCCCGTTCCATACAAAACAAACACTATGAATAAACATACAATACAAATCCTATTAACGCTGGCAGCGGCGATAGCTGCTTTGTCGCTATCTGGTTGCGCAAGCCTCTCGGAAGCGACTGGATGGCGCAATCCAGGTGACGCGGCCGGGGTGCCCGATCCTACGGTAACGGGCGGCGTGGACTTCAATGGTCCAACGACAGGAGGCCCATTGTATAGCTCCGATAATATGAATTGGGAACAAGCTCCTCCCTTCGGATCATGGTAGCCATTCGCAAAGTCGACTCCGAGGAGGTAACGATGAAACAGCAGCAAATACGATATCTTTTGAAGTGGAGCACCCTGCTCCTGATTTCGTCTCTGGTGGGATGTGCAACAACCTCATCCTTTGTAACTCTTGACGCGGTTGGTCCCGGGAGGACGCCATGTAATATCGGGGCGTCGCCAGGCTATCTGAGAGTTTATACGGCTACGGAAGAGCATAATGACGGCGACGTGATGTATTATCCGCATACCGAATACACGATCTGCAATCCAAACGGGACGCGTTTTCGGACGGTATCCAATCACATTGGAATGCACGATGAAGATCCGGCGACGGTCACACTTCCATCGGGACATTACGTCATCATCGCCGATTCGGAAACCGACGGGCGGATCAAGGTTCCGGTTACTGTCGGTGAGGGGCGAACCACGGTTGTCGAACTGGAAGGGAAACGCGCAAGGAATCCCAGCGATGTGGACCCTGCTGATGCGGTGAAGACTCCCAGCGGCCAGATCGCCGGTTGGCGCGCGGCATCATAGTGCAACCACATTGCTAGGTAACGATCACCCTCTCTATGGCTCATAAGATACTTGTTGTCGATGACGAACCAGATGTTCTTCAGTTGGTTACCCGGTATCTCGAACAAGAGGGATTTACCGTTTTAACGGCGGAAACCGGCGAAGATGCCCTCTCGCTGGCCCGTCGCGAAAATCCGCTATTGATGGTCTTGGACTTGATGTTGCCAGGAATGTCCGGACTGGAAATTTGCAGGACACTGAAAGGAGATCCGGATACCAAGGCCATCAGTATTATCATGTTGACGGCAAAGCAGCAGGAGATCGACCGGATTGTGGGTCTCGAAATGGGAGCGGATGATTATGTCACCAAGCCGTTTAGCCCGCGCGAGCTTGTTTTGCGCGTAAACGCCATTGTTCGGCGGTTGGCACCTCCAATCAAAGCGCGGAAGGTAATTTCCCTCGGTCCGCTGGAGTTGGACCTCGACCTCTTTGTGGTCAGTGTGAACGGAGTGCCTATCGACCTTACGCCCATGGAGTTTAAACTTTTAAGTGCCTTGGTCGAGCGGCCACGGCAGGTTCATAGCCGCGAAGCCCTCCTGAACCAGGTGTGGGGTTATGCCTGCTCCATCGAGACTAGGACGGTGGATGCCCACATGCGGCGATTAAGGGACAAACTGCCGGGTGCGGAGGAGATAATTATGACGGTGCGAGGGTTTGGATATCGGATTGCGCCCGGTTGCGTGCAGGGCGGCTAAAAGCGCCCCTTCAATGTCACGGTAATAGTGCGCGGAGTTCATCAAAAAGTAAAATAGGGCTCCTAGGTTCGCCCTCGTTATTTCAATGCGTTCGACGCGCCGATCACCGGCGATCGGACACCCCAACCACCTCACACACAAGAGAACGAATGAGAAAAAGCATTATCGCCGGAACCTTAATGACCGCCCTTTGCCTTGGCGCCAGAGCGGAGGAATCGGACGCCCAACGTCTGAAAAATCTAGAAAACGCAGTCCAGATGCTCCAGGACGAGAACGCGACGCTTAAAAAGGAAATCGACACAACCACCACGGACTCCGCCGCTGCCAACAAGCTCAAAATCTCTTCCCCTGTCGAATCGGTTTCGTTATATGGCGAAGCCCGACTGCGTTACTTTTCGAATATGGGCGAAGCTGCCGGAAAGGATGCCGGAGACTCCGCCCAGCGTGAGCGGCTCCGCTACCGCTTCCGTCTTGGCTCGGACATCAAACTAGACGACAACTGGGCTGTAGGCATTCTGCTCGAAACGGGGAACGTTGCTCGGTCGGCAAACGTCACGCTCGGTGAAAACCAGTTCTTCGCAAAGAGCACGCCCCCTACGCTCAAGAATGGATCGGTCACCACCAACACCAACTACGGCGATTCCTTGTTCCTCGGGCGGATGTTTCTGAAATATTCCAACGATTGGATGACCGTGGAGGGCGGAAAAATCCCCAATCCGTTTGTTTCGACCCGGATGCTTTGGGATCCCGACCTTAGCCCGGAAGGCTTTGGGGAACAATTCCATTACACCATTGCTTCGGACAGCGCGCCAAAGGTGGAGCATTCCAAGGACGACAAGGCAGTCGTCTCGACAGAATCCCCCGCGCAGAGCGGAATGTCCGTGGACCTCTTTGCAAACTTTGGCCAGTTCATCTATAGCGATGTCGGGTTCGAGAACTCCTTTAACACTGGCACCGGGCCGTTCACGGAAGTGCCAAGCGCGACCGATCTCTGGATGCTCGGTTGGCAGGCCGGGGCGAAAGTGAACTTTAACAAGAACACGTTCTTTCAGATTGCACCGGCTCTCTACAATTACACCGGCGGCGGAACATCGGCGGCGGAAGGGCCGTTTAACGGCGACAACGCGCTGGTCCAACTCAACAGCAGCGCCATCCCGTCGCTCATCACCTACAATCAAACCGGCGTAAACAATCTGATGGTCTTTGATGTCCCCGCCGAGTTCGATTGGAAGATGTGGAATATTCCGTTCAGTGTCTTCGGTGATTTTGCGGATAATCTCGATGCTCCCACCCGCGCGGCAAGGGCGGGACATCCGGACAAAGGGAGCCAGGGCATCGCCTATCAACTCGGTCTGTCGGCCGGCGCGGCGAAGAAGAAAGGCGATTGGGAACTGCGCGGATGGTGGCAACACAGCGACGCCTATGCACTCGACCAAAATATCATTGATGATGACATCTTCGACGGGCGGCTTAACATGGAAGGCTTTTACGTCCAGGCCACTTATATGCTTACCAATTCCGTTTCAGTCATCTTGCAAGGCTCGCATGGGCATCGGATCGACGACACTTTGGGAACGCCCGGCTTTGGCGCTCTCGGAACCGCCGCAGGATTTCCGCTGCAAACTGTCAATTTGGTCTATGTCGATCTGAACGTCAAATTCTAGAACGATGCTGGGAGTCTAGCGAACCGCTCGCTTCCTTCCTATAGGCCAGGAACGGGTTAGCGCAAATAGCGCAGAAACTCTTTGACCGGCAAGCTGACGCATCTCCCGCGAAGGCTTTGCTGGTGAAGCGGGCGGTTGATCGAAGAATGCTTTACGGGCTTGTGACCCGCAACATACGATTTCGACCATGCAAAAGCTCGCCACTCGTTTTCGAGAGATCCACGGGAAAGCCCGCCCGATCGTCGCCATCTGTCTTTTTGGGCTGGCGGCGAGCTTGGCATCGGTTGGTTTCCAACTAGCGATCAACTGGCTTTACAAACTCTGCTATCAGAACCAGGCCAGTGGGAGTTTCCTGCGTTTTGCTGGAATCAGCTTGGCGGTGATTGTTGTTACTTCGCTTATTTCGGGGTGGCTTCTCAATTCATTCTGTCCCGAAGCGGCGGGCAGCGGCATTCCGCAAGCGAAACTGGCGTTTTGGAAGGAATTCGGATTTTCGCCCAAACGTACCGCCTGGATTAAATTCCTGGCGGGGGTGCTCAGTATTGGCGGCGGGCAGAGTCTCGGGAGGGAAGGCCCCTCGGTGCAACTTGGCAGCAATCTGGCCTCCACCGTGGCAGGTCTTCTGGGAATCCCCAAACACAATCGCAGGGCCGCGAACGCCGCTGGTTCCGCCGCCGGATTGGCTGCGGCCTTCAACGCTCCGCTGGCTTCGGTCGCTTTTGTGCTCGAAGAAGTGATCGGCGATTTGAACAGCTCCTTTATCGGCGGCATCCTGCTCGCGGCGGTGATCGGTGCATTCGTGGTGCATGCGTTCATCGGGCCTCAACCGGCCTTTGAGTTGTCCCGAATCGACGAGCCGACCTGGCGGGCGTATTTACTCATGCCGATTGCCGCCGCCGTGGCTGCCCTCGTTGGCGTCTATTTCCAGCGCCTATGCCTGGATCTGCGGGCGAAGTCGTCGAAATATCGCGTGATTCCAAAGTGGCTCCACCCGCTGGGAGGTGGGCTGGCAACGTGGGTGCTCGGTATTGCGGTCTTCGCCATGACGGGACGTCTGGGCGTTTTCTCCCTCGGCTACGATGATTTGACGGATGCCCTCACGCATGGGATGGCGTGGCATATTGCCGCTTTACTTCTGGTCGGGAAACTTGTGGCCACGATTGTTTCCTACGGACTGGGCGGCTGCGGCGGCATCTTTTCGCCCAACCTGTTTTTTGGTGCCATGTGCGGGATTTGTGTGGGCGGGGCGGGCTCCATGATTTTTCCGCTGACCCCGGCGGACCAAGTGCTGCTTGCCGTGGGCGGCATGAGCGCTTGCCTCGGTGCTGTCGTACAAGCTCCGGTTACAGCGATTCTCATCATCTTCGAGATGACACACCAATTCGCCCTCATTCCCGGCCTGATGCTGGCCGGATTGGTCAGCCAGGTGATTGCCCGCTCGATGAATCACTCGAACTTCTACGAAGCGGTGCTGCTCCAGGACGGGCATCAGTTGGAGCACATCATCCCGCCTCGTGACTTGCGGAGTTGGCAGAACCTGCCCATCTCGGCCATTGCCAATTTTACACCGATAATGATCGAGGACCGATCCGAAGGTGCCCTGCGAGACATGCTCGCGCAGCACCCCTATCGTTATTTCCCCATCGTCGAAAGCGGGCGGCTGAAAGGCGTTGTCGCCAGAGCCGAGGTGGAGGCGTCTCTCTGCGAACATCGCCCCGTGCGCTTGATGCCTGCCATCACTAGCCGCCCCGGCGAGATCATCCGCGAAATGCAGGACCGCTTCATTGAGTCCAGCACCGGGTTTATCATTTTGAGCGACAGTCCCGTTGGGAACGTCCTCGCCGTCGTCACATTGCACGATGTATTGCGGGCTCAGGTTGCCATGAGCGAGCGGGAGAACGGCGAGTAAGGGATAGAAAAACGCCCGAGCGATGAGTCGCCCGCGATTAACGTCGGAGGAAATCCAACACCAATATGGCTATCGAACTGAAGGAGGAACGCGGAGGCAAGTTATTGGAAGTCCATGTGAGCGGAAAACTCACAACGGAAGACTACGAGCGATTTATTCCAGCGGTGGAACGGCTGATCCAACAGCACGGCAAAATGGACATCCTTTTTGACATGTCCGACTTCCACGGATGGGAGGTTGGCGCGATGTGGGAAGATACCAAGTTTGCGTTCCGCCACTTCTCCGACCTCGGACGCCTAGCGATCGTGGGCGAAAAGAGTTGGCAGGAGTGGATGACCGTCGTCTGTCGTCCATTTACAAAGGCCGAAATCCGCTATTTTGACCACGCGGATATAGGGGCTGCCCGCATTTGGCTGCAAACGGACTGAATCGCGCGCGGAGCCGCTCCTAGCAGGTAAAGCCCCCGATACGCGGGCTCCGCGGCTCAACGCAAAAAGCGTAGGAACTCTTTGACCGGCGTACTGATACTTCTTCCACGGAGAGTTTGCTGGTGCAGAGGGCGGTTGATTGACAGGTCCTTGAGCGGAATGATTCCGAGAAGCCGCGCTTGAAGCTCAACGCTGATGGTTAGCCGCGAAACGATGGCCACTCCCACCCCCGCAATCACTGCGCGCTTGATTGCCTCGGTGCTGCCGAGCGACATCACCGGCGCTACTGTCATCCGCTTCCGGGCCAAGGCCGCTTCCACCACGTCACGGGTGCCCGATCCTTTCTCTCGCGCGATCAACGGCTCCCGGCAGAGATCTCGGGCCGTGACGCCCTTTGTAGACAGGAGACGGTGTCCCGCCGGAGCGATGGCGACCAGTTCGTCTTCATGGAACACCGTCGTATCCAAAGCATCGGACTCGATCACGCCTTCGGTGAATCCGATCTCGAACCGGCCCTCCCTCCCTATGCAAGGCTTGACGTTCTGCGAGCATTTTGGCGGAGCGTCACACTTCCGCATCGTCGATGCCGACCTCGCCACTCGCCACATTATCAGCCAAACGGACGAGCAAGCTCCCGAGCATGTTCCAGGAGCGTTCCCCCAATGGCTCGCGCAGCAAGGCGTGAAGGCGGTTAACTGTAAACCAGCAACCCAAGAAGCGTTGCGGGCGGGTATTGCTGGCTTCCCGTCCCCCGCTCGTTGACTTGCGCGCTGCTCAAATTGAGTTCTCCCACCGCGTCCATGATGAAATGAACCAAGTGATCGACCGGAACCCAATCCCGCAGATCGGGCGGCAATAAGAGCGGCGTGTCGTCACAAGCCTCGCACGTCATCCGCTTCGGCTTTTTGCGCCATTTTCCTTGTTACAAGGTAATAGATGTAGGGAACGAGAGGAAAAAATATGCGTAATCTGCGGATAACCTCTTAATCCTTCTCCATCAGCTTGGCGGGAATCAGGAAGTCGAGGCGGGCTCCGCCGGCGGTGAGCGACTCGACTTCCAGCCCGGCGAGCGTCGCTTTGCGCATCCGCACCGCGCCGGAATTGCCCGCTCCGAGCAGCGCCCCGGCGAGCGCGCTCAAGTCCGGCTCATGCCCGACGAGCAGAAGGGAGTCGAAGCGCAGGTAGGCGCGCAGCTCCTCCATCGCAGCCTCGGGGAGCATCCCGGAGGCGAGGAAGGAAATCAAGACCAGCTCGGCATCCAGGGCTTTGGCCACGATCCGCGCCGTTTGCTCCGTCCGCAGGAACGGGCTGGAGAGGACGAGACCGGGGCACAGCCCGTGCTCCTTGCAGAAGCGGGCGACCCGCTGGGCTTGTTGGACGCCTTTGCCGCTGAGCGGGCGCGCGTCATCCGTGGATGCCGCGGGAACGGCGTCGGCGTGCCGGAGAAGCAACAACTGCATGGGTTTGCGGGGGATGTCAGGCCATCACCATGCCGCCATCCACGGAGAGCGTCTGGCCCGTGATGTACTTGGCGTCCGCGCTGACCAGGAAGGTGACGGCGGCGGCGATGTCCTCGGGGTCGCCAAAACGGGCCAGGGGGATTTGGGGAAGCACGCCGGTCTTGATCGCTTCCGGGAGCACGTCGGTCATGTCGGTCTTGATGAAGCCGGGGGCGACGGCGTTGACGGTGATGTTCCGGCCCGCCAGTTCGCGCGCCAGCGTTTTCGTCAGCCCCAGGAGGCCCGCCTTGCTGGCTGCGTAGTTGGCCTGGCCCGCGTTACCCATCAGCCCGGCGACGCTGGAGATGTTCACGATCCGGCCGCTGCGCTGCTTGATCATCGGGCGCAGGACGGCCTGGATGAAGTTGAAGGCTCCCTTCAGGTTCGTGTCGATCACGGCGTCCCAATCCTCCTCGCTCATGCGCATGGCCAGGCCATCGCGGGTGATGCCCGCGTTGTTGACCAGGATGTCCACCCGGCCGAAGTCGGCAAAAATCCGGGCGGATGCGGCTTCCACGGCGGCCTTGTCGGCCACATCCACGGCGTAAGCCCGGGCCGCGCCGGGGTGGGCGGCGTTGATCGCCTCGGCGACTTTGGCGGAGTTGGCCTCCGAGCGGCTGACGCAGGCGACCTTGGCCCCGCCCTCGGCGAGACGTTTGGCGATGGACTCCCCGATGCCGCGGCCGGCTCCGGTAACAATGGCGATCTGATTTTCGAAACGGTTCATGAGGTTGGTATGCGTGGAAAGCGGCAAGGCTACCAACGCCCGCACCTCCCCCGCAATGCCAAAAGGACGCGTCCATGAAAGGCGTTTTACCACAAAGGACACAGAGAACACGAAGGACGGAATAAAGGGTGCTTTACTCTTTCTTCTTGCTCTGTGCCCTCTGTGTTCTTGGTGGTGCATTCTCTTCCTCACATGATAAAAATTTTGCACTTCGGGCTTCATTCGAGGGGCTTATGCATGTAAAAATCCACGCAAATGAGCCGGATTTCTTTGAGCCTCCTTTTCTGGGCGGGCGTTTTTGCGGTCGCCTTGCCGAGGATGACCCTGGCGAACGCGCGCCAGCCCGCCCCGGAAATCATTATCGACTTGGATGAACAGGAAATGAAGCTGTTCAGGGCGGGGCAGGAAGTGGCGAAGTTCCCGGTATCCACCTCCAAGTTTGGGGTGGGGGATGAGTTTCATAGCTACAAGACACCCACGGGCGTGTTCGAGGTGTGCGATAAAACCGGCGGGAATCTCCCCCTCGGCGCGGTGATCAAGAGGGGGAAGCCCACTGGCGAAGTGTTGCAACCCGACGCTCCGGGACGCGATCCGATTGTCACCCGGATGATCCGGCTCCGGGGGCTGGAGCCGCAGAACCGGCACGCGCTGGTGCGCGGGATTTTCATCCACGGCACCCCGGAGGAACGGCGCCTTGGCAAGCCGGTCAGTTGGGGATGCATCCGGATGCGCTCCAAGGATGTCGCCGAACTTTACAGGCAGGTGCCCGTAGGCGCGCGCGTGGTGATCCGGGGAAGTGGGCGTCCCAGCGGCCCGCTCGGGTGGCTGGCCCGGATCTTTGCGTAGGCTCTACTTCGGCGCGATGCTCTGGAGCGTATCCGCGCTTGGTAGCCCCCACGCCTTCCATTTGCGCCGGTATTCCTCCCATGGGAGCAGCGCGTAAGACGGGTGCGCGTCGGCCCGCAGCCAGCGGATGAGCGCCACGAGGTCTTTCTCCGCCATGGCGGTGCAGCCCCAGGTTGGCCGGGTCTCCCCGCGCCGGATATGGAAGAAGATGGCGCTTCCCGCGCCGGAGACGGGCGGATCGGCGTTGTGCCGGATCTCCACCAGCCAGCGGTAAGCGAAGTCGTTGTGCCGCATCTTCTCTTTTTCAAACCACGGAGGCGGATTTTGGAGGTCCACGCTCACGAAGCGGTTGTATTGTGGCAGCGCCGGGTCATCCACCCAGGCGTCGGCGTCGTTGACGGTGTGGAAGGGGTAATCGGCCCCCTTGGGCAGGGCTGCGTCGTAGGTATAAATGGCCCCGATGCGGAAAACCCCGGCGGGCGCGCGCGCGTCCCGCTCCCGCTTGCGGAGGCCCGGTTCATGCGTCCCGAGCACGCCGCGCCCCCATGCCAGCCCGTTTTTGCCCAAAAGAATGGGAATAGGCCCCAGCGTGGGCGTCCAAGCGCCTTGGGGGCTGCGTTCCAAAGCTAACAATTTGCCGGATGGAGCGTTCCAGCCGGGGGCAATGCCGACAATCAACTGGCGCACGCCGGGGTCCAGCGCCGCATCGGCCCGGGCAGCGAGCGGCAGAAGGAGGGCGCAAAGGGAGAACAAGAGGGGAAATCGCATGACCGCCTAATCAAAGCAAGGCAGACGCGCCATGCAAGTCTGCGCAGGGTAAAAATTGCACTCCGCCCCGTTCCCGTGGTACCCTCCGGCCGTGAACCAACGCCTCATCGCCGAGATCGGCAAAAGCCAGCGGTTGCGTATTGTCAACCGGCTCAAGCGCACCCAGGGCTTGAGCGTCGCCGAACTCGCCGAGGCCCTCGGGATGAGCTACATGGGCGTCAAGCAGCATTGCGTGGAGTTGGAGCGGCTCGGTTATCTCGACACCTGGCGACGCCCCAAAGCCGCCACCCAGGTGGGCCGCCCCGAGATGGCCTACCGGCTCACCCGCAAGGCCCACGAACTTTTCCCCGCCGTCAGCAATGAGATGACGTTGCAACTGCTGGAGGCCGTCCAGGTCCTCTACGGTTCGCTGGCTCCCGAAAAACTCCTCTACATGATCTTTCAGCGCAAAACGGAGAGCTACCTGGCCCAAGTGCGGGGAGCCACTTTGCTGGAGCGCGCCCGGGCGTTCGCCGCCATCCGGGAGGCCGAGGGCTGCATGGCGGAGGTGGAACAGGGGCCGGAGGGCGCGGTGCGGATAGTCGAGCACCACAGCCCGCTTTCCGATTTGCTGGCCGCCTACCCGGCGCTCCTGCACCGGCTGGAGCAGGAGCTCGTTTCCCGCGTGCTCGGGGTGCCCGTAAAACGGGAGCAGTCGGAGATCTCGGGGCTCTACTCCTGCGTTTTTCGTGCGGGTTGACAGAGAAAACGCTTGCCATTTTTGGTGGAGCCCCTACCTTGCACCCCCCATGCCAAAGTCAATCGCACGTCGTAAGACGAAGAAGGCCGTGGCCAAGAGGTTCAAGATCACCGGAACGGGCAAAGTGCTCCGCTCGCAAGCTGGCAAACGCCACTTGATGCAGAGCAAGAGCGCCAAGCGCAAGCGTCAGCTTGCCAAGTCCTGCCTGGTGGACAAAACCGACATGGCTCGGATTAAAGAGAACTTGCCGTTCGCGTAACCGCGAAAAAGGCAGCGTCCGCCCTCCTGATCCCAATACCTTGCAAAAAAGGGGGGTCTCATCAGCGAGCGAGGTCGGGCAGACGTGATCAACCCATACAACAGCACGCTGAAAGAAAGGATAAAAACAGATGCCAAGAGCAACAAACGCTCCCGCCAGCCGCGAACGCCGCAAGCGGGTGTTAGACAAGGCCAAGGGTTTCCGTGGCCGCCGCAGTAAACTGTTCCGCTACGCGAAAAACGCGATCATGAAGGCGGAATACTGGTCGTACCGCGACCGGAAAATCCGCAAGCGCACCTTCCGCAATCTCTGGATCGCGCGCATCAACGCCGCCTGCCGTGCCAACGGTGTCACCTACAGCCGATTCATCGAAGGGCTCGCTGCCAGCGACTGCCAACTCGACCGCAAGGTGCTTGCCGAACTCGCCGTTTCCGACGAACCCGCCTTCCTCGCCATCCTCAAGAAAGCCCAAGCGGCCCTTGAGAGCAAGAAGACGGCGAAGGCCGCCTAAAGCGCCTTACCCCTTTACGGCCAGCGGTGGGTAACCCACGCCGCTGGCCGTTCTTTTTTCGCGTAATCCCTCTATAGTCTCCCCCTCTATAGTCTATCGTCTTTTCCTATGGCAGGTCTCATCATCCGTCCCCGCTCCCGCATCCTTCACGGCCACGAATGGGTCTACTTCTCCGAAGTGCTCAAAACCTTCGGCACGCCGGAAGATGGCGCGGTCGTCTCCCTCAAAGACGGCAAGGACCGGCTGCTGGGCTCCGCCATTTACAACGCCAAATCCCAGATCGTCGCGCGGCGGTTCTCGCGCCAGCGGCAGGACCTCGACGCCGACTTCTTTGAGCGGCGCATCCGGCAGGCGGTGGAATACCGCGCGCGCCGGGGCGTCAACCCGCGCCTGGGCCGCCTGGTCTGGAGCGAAAGCGACGGGCTGCCGGGGGTGATCGTGGACCGCTACGGTGACGACCTCGTGCTCCAGACGCTCACTTTGGGGATGGACTTGCGCAAGGGGCTGATCGTGGATGCCCTGCGCGCCGTTTGCACTCCCCGGATGATCCTGGAGCGCAACGACGCGCCGATCCGCCGGGCCGAGGGCCTGGAGCCGCAGGTCGGCGTCCTCTGGGGGGAACCGCCCGCCGCCACCGTGCCCATCGAGGTGCTGGGGCTGCGCTTTGAGGTCGATTTGCTCCACGGGCAGAAGACCGGGTTTTACCTGGACCAGCTTGACAACTACGCCGGGGTTGCCCCGTGGGCCGCGGGCAAGCGAGTGCTGGACTGTTTTTCCAACCAGGGGGCCTTTGCCCTCGCCTGCGCCAAGGCCGGGGCCGCGAGCGTGCGGGCCGTGGAGATTAGCGCCGATTGCGTGGATCTCATTCGCCAGAACGCCGCGCGCAACGGGCTCCAGGTGGAGGCCGTGGCCGCCAACGTCTTTGATCTCCTCAACGACGAGGGGCGGGCGGGGGCGCAGTATGATTTGATCATCCTGGACCCACCCTCCTTCACCAAGTCGAAGGAAAAGCTCGACGGAGCCCTGCGCGGGTACAAGGAGATCCACTTAAGGGCGCTCCAACTGCTGGCCCCCGGGGGGATGCTGGCCACGTTCTCGTGCTCTCACCATGTCAACGACGCCCTTTTCCGGGAAGTGATCGCGGACGCCGCCGTGGATGCCAAAAAGACCCTGCGCCAGTTGGTCCGTTTCGGCCAGGCGGCGGATCACCCCGTCCTCCTGAACTTGCCCGAAACCGAGTATCTGCGCGGCTATCTTTTTGAACTCGCCCCGGGGCGGTAAAGGGGGCTTCTTCTAGGGTGGCAATCCGCCGCGGCGCCCTGTATATTTCCCCCATGATCGAAGACCGCCTCAAAAAACTGGAAGAACAGATTGGTGCCAACGGAAACGTCCCGGAGGCATCGCGGGAGCAGTTGCTGCGCCTGCTGGCGGAGTTGCGGTCGGAAATCGCGGAGCTTCCCAGCACCCATGACGACGCCGCCCGCAGCATCGCCGCCTTCGCCGAAGCCTCCACCCACGAGGCCACGCGGCATTCCCGCAGGCCGAAGCTGCTCAAGGCCGCTCTCACCGGGTTGACCGGCTCAGTGGAGGATTTTGAAACCTCGCACCCCGATCTGGCCGCCACCTTGAACCGCCTCTCCGCCGTCCTCGCCAACATGGGGATGTAGTTGGGGAAGACTATAGGAGATAGACTATAGAGGGGGAGACGTAGGGAAGCGCTGATGAAATCGCTCGCATCTGTCTCCATGTCGCTTTCCCCAGCGATTCCCTACGCGCAAAGCGGGATGGCGCTCCGCTCCGGGTAGCGTTCCCGCTCCATGCCGTCGCGCCAGAGGGCGAGCCGGATGCCGAAGGGCGCGCCCGGCGGCAGCCCCAGTTCGCGCAGGGAGAGCTTCCATTCCACGCCGGTTTCGGTGACTTCCAGCGTGGTGCGCGCCTTGGGTTGGGCGCAGGGGAGGGTGAAGCCGCCAGGACCCGGTTTGCAGAGGAGCCCCGTGCCAATCTCCATTGTCTCCACAGCGCCGGGCCGGGAAAGGAGGAGCCGCAGGGCGAACGGCGGGAAGGGGGCGGGTTGGGCGAGGTCGAGCCGCACGTAAAGATGCGTCTTTCCGCAGCCGAACCAGAGCTTTTTGGCCAGCCGCGTTCCCTCGTGCATGGCTCCCTCTTCCGCGCCGGGGAGGTAGCTGCCCGCATGTTCCCATTCCGTTTCGGCGCTGCCGCCGCCCAGGCGGGGGGCGATGAGCCGTTGGGGGGGATGGAACGCGGGCGGGGTGTAGCCCGGAATGGGGAGATCCAGCTCGGGCGGGGGCAGGGCGTTGCAAAGGAGGTAGACGTTTTTGAGGTGTTGGCGGAAGAGCCCGTCAAAGAGGCCGTCGTTTTCGGTGGAGAAATCCGGCCCGTACCACCAGAACCAGTCGCTCCCCTCGGCGGCGTAGATTTCGCGCAAGGCGGCGTCCCGCTTGGCTTTGGGAAGCCGCTTGTTGTGGTCGCTCTGCTCCTGCAAAAACGCGCGCGCCGCCCCGAGCAGATCCCAGGCGCGGTTCTCCTCCGGCTCGCCGATCCAGATGTCGAAGTTGCTCGCGATCCACGAGCCGGTGTGCAGGGTGTGCAAAGTCCGCACGGGGGGGTGCTCGTGAAAATACGTCTCCATGGTCCGGCTCCGCAACCGCGCGGGCTCGGCGGTGAGCCCCTCGTACAACGCGCGCAGAAACGCCTCGCCGCCGTCGGCGAATTGCTCCCAGGCGTTCTCGCCGTCGAGGATGATGGGGATCAAGGTGCGCTCGGCCGGGAGGCGCTCGGCGATGTTGCGCAAGTGGCCGATCAAATGCGCGGCGGCCTGCTGCGGCGGATTGCGGGCGGCGGTGAACCCGATGAAGTCGGAGAGGGGGCGGTCGCGGAAGATGCCGTGGACGGCCGCGCCGTCGGATTGGATGCGCCAGCCCTGGAAGAGTTCCAGGTGGTCGATCTTCGTTTGCGCGTAGGCAGGGTCGCGGTGGATCGAGCGGAAGAGGTTCTCCTCGTCGCTGCAAAAATACTCGATTCCCGCCGCTTGCAGGAGCGGGATCATCTCCGGGGCCACGGAGCCCTCGGAGGGCCACAACCCGCGCGGGCGGCGGCCGAAGAGGCGGGCGTGGTTTTCCATCGCCAGTGTCACCTGGGCGGCGGCGTCCTGAGGCCAGTGGAAGCGGCGGGGGAACTCCCTGCCGGGGAGGCTCCGTTCCGCGAAGGCCGTGTCGTAGACCAGCGGGAGGATGGGGTGAAAGTAGGGAGTGGTCGTCAGCTCCACCTGTCCCCGTTCCTCCGCCGCCCGGTAGACGAGGGGGATGGAGCGCATGATTTCCAGGTGGATCGCCAGCAGGCGCGCTTTTTCGGTTTCCGTGAAACCGCGCCCCTTGGCTTTGAGCGCGGCCAGCTCCGGGTAGCGGCGGCAGGCGGTGTAGCCGCACCAGGCGAGGTTGAACCAGACTTGCAGGTCGAGGAAATCCTGGGTGCCAAACTGCGCGGCGAGGCGCGGGAGATCGCCGCGCCGGATGGTTTCTCCCCGGCGATGGAGGAGTTCGGCGTAGCGGGGATACGGCTTCACCATGTTGCCCCAGTGGGCCTTGAAGAAATCCTCCAGGAGCGCCGCTTTCTCCGCTGCTTCCAGGCTGGCGGCCGGTTTGCGCGAGCGCTCCAGCCAGAGGTCCGTGATGCGCCCCTCGACGATTTCCTCGATCTGCTGGAGCAGGACGGGCGTGAGGTTGAAGTTGAGCCGCAGGGCGGGGTAGTCCTGCGGGAGAGCGATCATGTCGAGGTATCCCTTGACGCAGTGGAGCCGCACCCACGGCATCATCGCCACCCGGGTGAGCGGGTTGACGTAGTAAGGCTGGTGCATGTGCCAGAGGATGACCACGTTTGCCATACCTCTGTTGATAGGATCGCCAAGCCCGCGCCGCAATCGCGGGAATCCCTGAATGGCGCGCCGGGGGATGTCGCGCCGGTGCCGGCGGATGCTCTTGTGGCTACTTCTTCTGTTCTTTGGCCCAGGCGTCCTTCAGGAGGATCGTCCGGTTGAAGACGAGGTGGCCCGGGGTGGTGTCCGGGTCGAGCGCGAAGTAGGCGAGCCGTTCAAACTGGTAACGTTCCTCGGGCGAGGCGGCCGCAAGGGAGGGCTCGCACTTGGCGGTGACGACTTCCAGGCTGTGCGGGTTGAGGTGGGCTTTGAAGTCTCCCCCGGCGTCCGGTTCCGGGACGGTGAAGAGGCGGTCGTAGAGGCGCACTTGCGCGTCCACGGCGTGCGGGGCGCTGACCCAGTGGATCGTCCCCTTGACTTTGCGGCCTTCATTGGGGCCGCCCCGTTTGGTGGTCAGGTCCACGGTGCAGCGGAGTTCCGCAATGCTGCCGCCGGCAGCTTTGACCACTTCCTCGCACTTGATAATGTAGCCGTATTTGAGCCGCACTTCGCCGCCGGGCCGCAGGCGGAAGTATTTTGGCGCGGGGACTTCCATGAAGTCGTCGGCGTCGATGAACAGCTCGCGGGTGAACGGGATCTTGCGCGTCCCGGTTTCGGGGGCTTCCGGGTTGTTGACGGCGTCGAGTTCCTCGAAGTAATCGGCGTCCAGGTTGGTGAGGACGACTTTTACGGGGCGCAGGACGGCCAGCCTTCGGAGGGCGGTCCGGTTCAGGTCGTCGCGGATGGCGTGGTCGAGCACGCCGACTTCCGTGAGCCCGTCGTATTTGGTGATGCCGATGTGGTAGGCGAAGTCGCGCAAAGCCCGCGCTGGGACGCCCCTGCGCCGGATGCCGCTGATGGTGGGCATCCGGGGATCGTCCCAACCGGAGACGAGCCGTTCGTTGACGAGCTGCATCAATTTGCGCTTGCTCATCACCGTGTAGGTCAGGTTGAGCCGGGCGAATTCGTATTGATGGGGGAGCGGGCGGGGGAGCCCGAGGGCTTCCAGAATCCAGTCGTAGAGCGGCCGGTGGACCTCGAACTCCAGCGTGCAGATGGAATGGGTGACGCCCTCGATGTAGTCGCTCAAACAGTGGGCGAAGTCGTACATCGGGTAGATGCACCAGGCCGCGCCGGTGTGGTGGTGCTCCACGTGCCGGATGCGGTAAATGAGCGGGTCGCGCAGCCAGATGTTGGGGGCGTCAACGCTGATCTTCGCCCGAAGCGTGTGGGAGCCCTCGAAAAACTCTCCGTTTTTCATGCGCGTGAAGAGATCGAGGTTTTCCTCGATGCTCCGGTCGCGGGTGGGGCTGGCCTTGCCGGTGCGGCGGTATTCGTCGATTTGCTCCGCGCTCATGTCGCACACGAACGCCTTGCCCAGCCGGATCAACTGGACGGCGAATTGGTAAATCTGCTCGAAATAATCGCTGGCGTAGAACGGTTCCACCGCCGGCGTGCCCGCCGGGGCCGCGCCGAGGTAGAAATCTTGCTTTCCGTCGACCTGCCGCGCTTCGGGCTTTGCTCCCTTGGCTTTCAAGCCCAGCCGGTCGTCGGCAAAGCCGCTGATGAGCCAGTTCACGTCGGCGGTGATGGAATCGACGTATTCGACATCCTCCTTGGCCGGGTTCGTGTCGTCCATGCGCAGGTGGCAGACGCCGCCGAACTCGCGCGCGATGCCGAAGTTGAGGCAGATCGACTTCGCGTGGCCGATGTGCAGGTAGCCGTTCGGCTCCGGCGGGAAACGGGTGACAATTTGTTTGTATTTGCCCGCCTGCACGTCTCCGGCGACAACGTCGCGGATGAAGTCGGACGGGGCGGGAGAAGGTGCTTCGGCTGGAGGATTCATAACGTGCAAAAAAGGAAGCCTAGCAACCGCGCCAGGGAAGTTCAACCCTCGCGGTGGGAAACTGCCTCCCACGGGAATCGCGGGTGACAGACCGGGCAGGCTGTGCGATTTTAAAGAAGCCGGGCTGCGGTTCCAAGCGCGCCCTTCTTTACCCGAACATGTCTTTTCCCAATTCACGAACCGCCTGCGTGCAAGCCCTGCAACGCTGGGAAACCAGCTCCACCTTCGCCGACGAGGTGCTCCACGAGGCCTTGAGCGCCAGTTCCTTCACGGTGTTTGACCGGGCTTTTCTCACGGAAACCTTTTACGGCATCCTGCGGCGGCGCAGCGCGCTCGATTACCTGATCCGCCAGTTGCGCGACACGGAGCTGGATCTGCAAACGCGGCAGGTCCTGCGGCTCGGCTTTTACCAGATCTTCTGGATGCGCATCCCGCACCACGCCGCCGTCAACGAGACGGTCAACCTCGCCGGGCGCGCCCGCGGGCTGGTCAACGCCCTCTTGCGGCGCGCGATCCGGGAAAAAGAGGCGCTGGAGGAGCGGCTGGCCCAGGCCCCCCCCTCCATCCGCTATTCACACCCGGAGTTCCTCATCCACCGCTGGGAACGGCAGTTTACCCCGGAGGGGGCCGCCCGCCTGTGCGAGTGGAACAACTCCCCGGCGGAGATCTACGTGCGCGCCAACGGGCTGAAAGTGACACCGGGCGAACTGTTATCCGCCGCGCACGGGGCCGAGCCGTGCGCCGCCCACCCCCTGGCGCTCAAAGTCCGGCAGATCCCCTTCCAATGGCTCGCCCAGGGGCTCTGTTATGTGCAGGACCCGAGCACGCTCATGGCCGTGGAGCTCCTCGGCGCGCAACCGGGCGAGACGATCCTGGATGCGTGTGCCGCCCCCGGGGGCAAGACCAGTTATCTCGCCGAACTGATGCGCAACGAGGGGCATATCGTCGCCTGCGATTCCTCCCGCTGCCGCCTGGAACGCATGCAGCAGAACCTGCTGCGCATGAACGTCACGTGCGCGGAAACCCGCCGCGTGGACTGGCTCGCCCGCCCGCTCCCGTTTGAACCCGACACCTTCGACCGCATCCTGGTGGACGCCCCGTGCTCCAATACCGGGGTGATTCGCCGCCGGGTGGATGTCCGCTGGCGGCTCACCCCGGCGGATTTCGAGCAAATGCCCGCGCGCCAGCGCAACATTCTGGAATCGGTGGCCCCGCTGCTCAAGCCGGGCGGCACGCTGGTCTACAGCACCTGCTCGCTGGAGCCGGAGGAGGACGAGGCCGTGGCCGAGTGGGCCGCGCGGGAACTCCCCGGCCTGACGCTCGCCGAAATGCGCCGCCGGGAACCGCACCGCGACGGCGTGGACGGAGCGTTCGCCGCCCGCCTCGTCAAAGCGGGGTAATCCGCCCCAAAATCCGGCGCTCTATGCGCCATTTTCCTAGGCTGCGGACACCGGCGGGAGCGCTGAGGGGGGCACATTCCGCTCGGGCCGTTCGGAACGCGGTTCCAACGGCTGCTGCTGCGGGACGCGGGGTTCCTTGGGATAGGCGACCCGGCTGTGCAACATGCTTAGCAGGGTCGATTTGAACGCGGCGGCAATCGTTTTCAGCTCCCGCAGGTTCAACTCGCATTCGTCGAGCTGGCCGTCCTCGACGCGCTGTTCCATAATGTCCCGGATCATCTGTTCCACCCGCTGCGGGGTCACTTTCTCCAGGCTGCGCGAGGCGCTTTCCACCGCGTCGGCCAGGGTGATAATGGCGCATTCCTTGGTCTGGGGAAGCGGGCCGGAGTAACGGAAACTTTCCTCGCGCACCTCCGGGATGTCTTCCTCCCGGATGTTCATGATTTTCCCTCCCTGGCGGGCGTCCTCCTGTTGCTGGAGCGCCCGTTTGTAGAAATACCAGACGAGCGAGGTGCCGTGGTGCTGGGCGATCACGTCGATGATCTGCCGCTTGAGGTTGTATTTCAAGGCGAGGTCGATCCCCTCTTTCACGTGCGCCAGGATGATGAGCGCGCTCATGGTGGGAGCCAGCTCGTTGTGGGGGTTGTGGGCGGGATCCGTGTTCTCGCTGAAGTAGTCCGGCTTGACGAGCTTGCCGATGTCGTGGAAGTAGGCGCACACACGCGCGCGCGTCGGGTTCGCCCCGATGGCTTCGGCGGCGGCTTCGGCCAGGTTGGCGACGACGAGGCTGTGGTGGTAGGTGCCGGGGGCCTCGATGGTCATCCGCTTGAGGAGCGGGTGGTTCAAGTCGGCCGCTTCCAGCCACGAAATGTCGGTGGTGATATGAAAAATGCTTTCCAGGATGGGGAGGATGCCGCTGACGATGATGGCCGTGAAGACGCCGGAGGCAACGGTGGCCAGGCTTTGCATCGCGATGGACTGCCAGTCCACGTTGCCCAAAAGTTCTCGGAGGATCGGGCCGATCAACCCGAAAATCATGGCGAGCACCCATGTCGCCAGCCCCATGAACAATCCGGCCCGAATCAGGCGGCTGCGCTGGCGGACTTCCAGGGTGACGAAGACGGCGATGTAGCCGCTAATCAGGCTGATGACGATAAAGATGGCCGGGGTGAAGTAGGCGGGCACAAGGCCGTTGATCAAGATGCCGCCCCAGAGACTCACGAAAATCGCCGCGAAAATGCCGAGGTTGCGCCCGAGCAGGACGGACAAGACCAGCGGGGCAAAAGCGAAGGGGATTAGCAGCGGCACGAATTGATGGTCGATGACGCTCCCCCAGGCGAGCGCGAGGATCCCCTTGAGCATGGCCAGGTGGCCAAAGCAGATGCCGAAAACGAGCAGGAGCCGGGAGTTGCTGGCAAAGGTGCGGGGGTGGTTGATCCAGATTTGAGCGAGCGCGATCAGGGCAATCAAGAGGCTGGTGAGGAATTTCTCCATCCCCTGCGCCTGTTTCCCGCTGAAAATCAAGGCGGCCAGGCCGGCGATAAAGGCGGCGAAAACGAGCCCCTTGGGCAAAAAGCCCTCCTCCAGCATCTGGAGGATTTCGTTGCGGCTCCGCTTTCGCCGCTGTTTGGGCGAGGCAAGCCCCTTTTTGACGAGGCGCCTGCGTTCAAAGAATTTAATCATAGAAGGAATGGGAGAAGAAGCCCCCAGCTCAGGGGCGCACGTCGCCGCTGCGGTGGCGTTTGTAGGCCCGGACGATCTGCCGGACGAGTTCGTGGCGGACGACGTCGCGTTCGCCGAAGGGGCAGAAGGCGATGCCTTCCACGTCTTTGAGCGCCTGGAGTGCCTCGATCAACCCGGAGCGCCTGTTGTCGGGCAGGTCGATTTGCGTGGTGTCGCCGGTGATCACGCACTTGGAGTCGGCCCCCAGCCGGGTCAAAAACATGAACATCTGCTCGGCGGTCGTGTTTTGGGCCTCGTCGAGGATAATGAAGGCGTGGTTCAAGGTCCGCCCGCGCATGAAGGCCAGAGGGGCGATCTCGATGATGTTCCGCTCGATATAGCGCTCCCGCTCCTCGTCCTCCAGCATGTCCTGCAAGGCATCGTAAAGGGGACGCAGGTAGGGGGCGATTTTTTCCTTCAGATCCCCGGGCAGGAACCCGAGCGCCTCTCCGGCTTCCACGGCCGGACGGGTGAGGATGATCCGGTTGACCTGTTCTTTTTTGAGAGCGACGAGCGCCATGGCCATGGCGAGATACGTTTTGCCGGTGCCCGCCGGGCCGATGCCGAAAACGAGGTCGTGCTGCTGGATCTCCTTCACATAGGTCCGCTGGGTGGCCGTTTTCGGGTGAATTGGCGCGCGCCTGGGCGAGGTGATGAGCTTGGTGTCGAGCAGTTCGGGCAGTTTGCCGCCCGGCTCCGGGTCGATCACGCTGTGGAGGGCGTAGCCAAACTCGTGGCGGCGGATCGGCATCCCGTTCTGGCGGGCGCATTCGAGCTGCTCAAAGACTTCCCGTGCGCGTTCGATGTTTTCCGCGGACCCGTCAATCCGCACCCATCCGTCCCGGGTGGTGAGCCGGACGGCAAGTTCTTCCTCCAAGGTCTTGAGCAGTTTGAGGTCTCCTCCATAGAGGGCTTGGAGCGCCCTGGCGTTTTCAAACTGCAAAGTCTGACTTTCTGGCATCGAGATGGGTAGTAACCTCCCCATAGCTTAACGGAACGCCAGACAGTGTCAAACCTTGCCTCTGGGGGGGGCGGAGGTCACATGCCTTTAAATCCGGAGGGCTTACAGCCGTTAGCCGGAATTGGGGTTAAGTAGTTGGATTGGTGGTGGTTGGGTGTGTGGTGGTTGGGTGTGGGTTGAAGTAAGTTCTCAAAATTAGCCGCAGGAACTTCCGCGATGACCCTATTTTTCCAGAATTGCCGACCTGCTGGGAACCTCAGATTTTTCAAAGAAAAACCTTGAATACTCTGACAGGTAAAGGCATTGTCTCGCCTCCATTCGACGGCCATCAGGCCGTTGAAAGACGCGCTCGTAGCTCAATTGGATAGAGCATCTGACTACGGATCAGAAGGTTTGAGGTTCAAATCCTCACGGGCGCAGTTCTTCTAAGTGATTGAAATAAAGAGACTTAGAGAACGTGATTGGATGGCGAAAATCGGAAAGCACGAACTCTCAGGGCATCACTTTGGCATCACTTTTTGGGTCTACACCAAAGTTTGGGGACTGAATTGGGGTTAAGTGGTTGGATTGGTGGAAGTTGAGTGTGGATTGAAGTTGGTGTTCAGAAATTAACCGCATTGAGCGATGACTCGCAGGCGGTAATTATCAAAGTTTCTAAAGCCGTAAGCACGGCGTTGGATGAGCTTCATTTTGCGATGGAAGCCCTCGGTGATGCCATTGTTTTTTGAGAAGCGCCACATGCAGGCGATGGGCTCGGCCCAGGAGCGGGGGGTATTGGCGAGGGTGATCAAAGGCTCAAAGCAACTGGCGGCGAGTCGGTCGATGAAGGCAATCAACTCGCGGGTGAGCGGTTTGCAGGAGCGCCGGGATTGGTGTTTGCGATTGAGCAGATCGCGAAGGCGGTGCATCTGCTCGTAGAGCGGCACGAAGGCTGGGTAGGCTGCCAGGAGTCGATCCAGGCGCAGCTTCTGCGAGGCGCTAAGGTTGCGAGGGTTTTTGCGCAGCACGGCGAGCGAGCCGGAGCTGTTTTTAATCTCCGGGGCGATCTGGCGGCAAAGGGTCATGAAGTGATGAATGACGACCCGGATGACATGGAAGCGGTCGGCGACGATCCGGACGTTGGGGAACCAGCGGCGGATCAAGGCGCGGTAAGGGCTGGAGAGGTCGATGCAGACCACGCGCACGCGTTCACGGCCTTGCGGCGGGTGAATTGGGCATAAATGCGCGAGACGGTGGCAGCGCCGATACGTTGGAGCCGCGCCATGGAGGAGGCGGGAATGCCCTCGTGATGGTGACGATAAACGCGTTCGCGAAAGGGCTCGGTGCTGCGGCGGCGTACGCCTCCGCAGCAAGGGCAGAGCACGCGGCCCCGTTTGTA
>SESF01033070.1_pt1 | contig 37021 bp, 57 predicted proteins | sample 3171521 | NCBI WGS metagenome assembly SESF01 (sample SAMN10866945, study PRJNA518727) | freshwater metagenome | biome: subpolar coniferous forest; feature: holomictic lake; material: water; isolation source: holomictic Lake 227, 6 m and 8 m depth | place: Canada: near Kenora, Ontario | collected...
AGACAAGTCCAAAGTGGACAAAATGATCCTGCACAACCTACTCCAACTCAGAATCTAACTCCTCAACAAGTAGCACAGCAATCTATAAAAAATGCTCCTGCTTTTATTCAACCTGCTATGAATACTTCTGTTACAACTGGTGGAGTCTTTATAGATCAGTCTAAAATTCCTAAAGGAATGGAAATTGTCGCTACAAATTATGCTTCAAAGACTGGTATTCCAATTCTAAACTCTGATCAAGTTTCTGTTGTGAACGGAGCTGACGAAGCGATAAGAAACATCAATGAAGTTATCGCTCCCGCTTGGCAAGATATTGCTCCAAATGGAACAGTAGGAAAACTTGGATTGCAAACATATTCTCTCGTGGGCGGAATCTTAGATACAGATAAAAATGCAAAAATTAAAACTTTCTTAAGCAACCGAGAAAACGTTGCTCAACAGATTAGAGCTCTTTCTCAATCTGCTCCAAAAGGAAGTTTGCTCTCAACGGCTGAAGCCGCTTTACCTGACCTTAGCGGTTATGGATTCCATATCGGAGCTCTTGTCGGTGCAAGTGGAGGTATGGATTCAATGAAAGTAGGAAATGCAAAACTACAAAGAACTCTTGATCTTCTAAATCAAACAATAAAAACTTTCTTACCAAATGCAACTCCCGCTACTCTTTCAACCACAACACAAGCAAGTAATACCTCTCAGCCTTATAATGTAAATGGAGTAATTTATTATCCACAATCAGACGGAACTTACGCGACTTCAACTCCAAATAAATAAAATGGGAATAACACTAGCACAAATAAAACAAATGGGAGGTACGCCAGTTGATACAACTTCTCCTAGTCCAACAGCAATAACTCCACCTACACCTATTGCTCCAACTGTTCCGCTAACTCCACCTACTAATTCAAATCCTACTCCTGGCTTAAGTTTGGACCAAATTAAACAAATGGGCGGGACACCTGAACCTGTTGATTCTTTTGGTAATACAAAGGCGCAAAGAGATGCTTGGATGGCTGAAAATGATCCTGTTAAAAAAGCATTTGACGCAGGAATAGATCAAATTAAAAAAGGTGCAGATCAAGCAAATCAAGGACGAGATGAAGTTCTCAAAGGAGATTTAAAAAATGGAGTATATAACGCAGGAAGCGGAATCTTAAATGAAACAATGGGAGGAGTAAATACTTTGATGTCTCCTGTCTCAGGTCTTTTGACTTCAGTTTTAAAATTGACTGGCATTCCTACAGGTGGAAAAAATGTCGGAGATTTAGCAAACGAAGGAGTAAATAAAGTTTCAGACTTTATTAGTAATAGTCCTGAATTACAAAAATTTGTTACTAAATATCCAGGAGCAGTTCAAGATATTCCTAACCTTATTGAAGCAGCGAGTTTGTTCTTAGGTGCTAAAAAAGCTCCTGAAGCAGGTCAAGTGGTTGGAGATGCTATTGATACTGGAACAAATGCAATTAAAGACGTAGCGGGTAATATTTTGCCTCAAGAGAGCCAATTACCACAAACTTTCTATCACGGTGCAGACTCAGAAACAGCAGGTTTAATTAAATCAGGAGGATTTAAAGGTTCTCAAGATTTTCCAGGAAACGGAATGGTATCACTTACTGAAAGTCCCGAAGAAGCCTCAGGTTATGCAAATATAAATGGTAAAGGAGAGGTTCTACCTGTTCAAGTAAATGCACAAGATATTAAAGAATATCCTTCTCCTGAAGCTTACTCAGAAGCTATTGACAATGCTCCTGGTGCAACTGCAGGGGAAAAAGAAATGAATCTTAATGCTCCATATGATGCCATTAGAATTAAACAGCCTGATGGAACTTATGAGACTCTTGTAAAACCTGAAAAAGCTTCTGTTGTTACTCCAAAAGATGCAAACGGATTTACTCCTGAAGAAGCAAAAGTAAAACTTCAAGGAGTGGCTGATGATTGGAAGTCTCCAACTGATATAAATAAAGCGGGTTATAACAATGCTCGTGCAGTCCTTGCAAAAGACCCTGAAATACCAAACTATTTAGCTCAAAATGGCTTAAATCCATATACTCATATTGAGGATGGTGTTTATGATACAAAAGAAACAGCTCAACTTATTAGAGATGATGCAGGAAAATTAAGTGCTGATTCTCTCAGACCTTCTCTTGAAGTTGCTAACGCTGAAACTGCGCCTGTTCAAATTGATGATCTAAAACCAAGTGCGAATATGTCTAATTTTACAGTTGATGATGAATCTCCAATCAACAAAGCAATCCAAAATAAACTTGATGCTCTGCAAGAAAAATATCCAAACGGAATGAAACTTACAGATATGCTTGATGAAAAAATTAAGTTTGATAAAAACGGAGGATACAATCCATTCAAAACAAAATCAGATAATATTGATGCCGTAGCTAATAGAGCTCTAGCAGATGAATTGAGAGGTCAGCTTGATGCAAACGCTCCTGCAAATCTTCCTGTAAAAGAATTTAACGCTCAACTTTCAAAGAATTATCGAATGGCAGATTACCTCGATGCTCTCAATGGTAAAAAAGCTCCTGTCAGTGTAGGACAGACAGTTGCAAGACTTGTTACTAAATTTGGATTTGCAAAATTAGGTTCACTTTTTGGAGGAGATATTGTTTCTGCTTTTGGAGGATACCAAATAGGAAAAATCGTAGAAAGTTTTGCAGAAAATTTAACTAATCCTGCAAGAGATGCTTTTCTCCAAAATATTAAGATCACAAATCCTGAAGCATTCCAGGCAGTACAAAAATATATGAGTGAAGCTCAATTAAGAGCCGCTACAAGTCTAAAACTTCCTGCAGGAGAGCCTATAGGAACAGATAAGAATCCTATCATTACTCCTGCTCCAACTACTTACGAAGCTCCTGCGGAAAATTCAGTTACAACAAGGACAAATAAAACAGGAGACGTTTTCCAACGTGATTTAAAGACGGGAAAGATGAAGATTATTCCAAAAAAACCTAAATAATTTTAGCTAATTTTAGGAATGCCCAAATCAACGCAACGATGATTATGATGACTAACATAAGATAAAGTATACAACAATATAAGCAAAAATGCAAGACCTATCAGACAAAGAAAAAAAGAGACTAGAAAGACTTAAAAAACACTTAGAAAATAAGGATTTTTCTACTGTAGAGAACTTTATTGAAATTGAAGAAAAGGTTGAAAAACTTGAAGCAAAGATTGATAAAGGACTCAAGGACATTTCTGAGGAGATTAAAAAAAAAGTATTCGACGAGTCTACTTACGAGATAGACCCTGATGATGTTCGCGGAGAGGACGGAGAACAGGGTCCAAAAGGCGATCAGGGAGAGCAAGGACCTAAAGGAGACACTGGCGAACGCGGTCCAAAGGGAGAAGATGGTAAAAATGGAGAAAATGGCAAGGATGGTAAAGATGGCGAGGATGGAAAAGACGGACAAAATGGTTCTCCTGATACTCGTGAGCAAATAAGAGAAAAACTTGAATCGTTTGAAGGAGAAGAAAGATTTGATATAAAGTTCGTTAAAGGAACTGAGATTTTTCTAACTCAAAATAGTCTTGATCGAGCTATCGAAATTTTAGATAAACGAACTCAGTTTTTAATTAATAAACAATTTTCTACAGTTTCTCAGACTCCCTGGACTTCTGATATAAACGGAGGAAATCACTCGCTTTCAAATATAAATAATCTTTCTGTAAATGGAAGTTCTGTTTTCGGTACTTCTCCTTCAGTTACAGAAACAAAAAATACTTCTGCTAGTTTTACAACTACACATCTTCCGCTAAAAAATACTATTTCGGGGACTGGTATTTACTATGGTTCAAATATTACTTTTACAGATAATGGAAATGGGTATTTGATGTTTGGTGGGACAAACTTTGCGATGATAGATTACGCTACTGGTTATGTTACAAGTTTTGGTTATCAATTAAACACTATTACTTATAACTATTTGTTAAATGGATTAGTTACAGTTAACGATTTTATTTTAAAGAAAATGCCTGCTGTAGGATATGTACTTATTTGTAATGATAGTTACGGAAATGCTGTATGGGGACCAACCCCGATGCCTGCTGTAGCAACTTTTACTACTGTTAATACCACTACATTAAATACTACTGATATAAATGCAACAGGACTCTCAACTTTAAATAATGTAATTGCAAATACTATTAAAGGAACATCTTACGCTCTAGGACAAACAGGTGGAAGTGCGGGAGAAAATGGAGGAGCTTCACCATTTGGAGCTGTTGGAGCTTATGGAACACCTGTTTCAAATGGAAACCCAGGTTGGGGATATTCAAACAACACAATAGACTATGTTATTTGGGGATATTCAGACGTTGGAGGTGTTAGATATTTTAGTACACAAGCAACTTTTTCTGTCACCGATGATGGGATGGATTATTACTACTATGATTTAAACTGGACTGATAACGGACAAAATACAGGATTTATTGTTCAATCATACAACCACTACATAAATGATTATATAGACCCGGCTCTTGCATATTCTTGGCAAGATGTAGGACTTGTAACAAACTTTCAAGACCAGGGAAATGGCACGGTAAATTGGGGGACTCTTGCAAATAGTGGGACACCAACAATAACAAACTATACCCTTTATCCATCCTACTCAGCAATTACTTATTTTATTTGGGCGTATCGAGATGATATAAATGGACAGACAGTTTTCTCTTTACCTACACAAGTAGATGTTACAGAGCAAAATGGAACAGAGTATAATAACTCTGTTGCTTGGAGTGCTGTAACTGGTGCGACAGGTTATTTTGTTCAAGTCAATTCTCCTTATGGAGTTTATTACTACAAAACAACAAGCACGAGTTTTGTAGACACTTGGAATGTATCAAATACAAGTGCCTTAACTACAACAAACACAGCTTATCAACCAATAGATTTTAAAAATAGTGATTTTGTTAGGGTAAATTCAATCGGAAATGCTATCAGTAATCCTATCAGTGCAGGTACAGGAATAAATGAAGGTAGTGGCTCGGTCTATGCTAACCAACGCATTGATTATCTAGTGTATGGTTACAAAGTAGACACCGCAGGAAATAGAGTTTATACCCCAGGAGTTGCTACTTTTGGAGAAAACTATTCTGGTAACAATTTTACAGTTGGAGTTGGGGGAAGTTCTATCTCACCAGACGTTACAGGATATTTAATTTACAATACTACTTATAATTATTGGATATTAGGCAACACGACTGATGATGGAACATTTGCAGGGTGGACTGCTGGTGCACCAACTGTTACACCTATTGGATTATTCTCAATTCCATTTGCTGTTAATTCTCCTATTTCAACCCCACTACAAGTTAATGGAAAATTATCTCTTTACGGAGGACTAGCTTCATATACTTATGGGGCTTCTGATATTCAATTCTTCCAAAATGCAGGTGGTAATTCTTCTTTCTGGTTTGACTGTCCAGGAAACCCATCAGATAACGTACCACTATTTAGAATTTCTTACGGAGGTGGATATGCTGATTTCTTCAAAATGTACCGACAAGGTCCAAATATGTACTTCTATCTTGGAGGTATTGCAACTGCCAACGCTTTTAATATTACAAATGCCTTAAATGCCGGTTCTGTTGCAACTGGAGCACTTACAAATACAACTCAATCTTCAAACTCTCTTACGACAAAAGCTATCACTACAACTTCACTTATAACTCCAACAGGCACAGTAACTCCGCAAGTAGCCGGAGCAACAACATATACATATAAAATTGTAGCCCTAGATGCGGCAGGAAACGCCTCACCATCCGCAGCAATTACGATTACAAATGGTTATGCTTCTCTAAACTCAACCCATAAAAATGCTATTGCTCTTACTTCAAGTAACTCAAACGTAGCTTCTTATGATATTTACCGAGTAACAGGTGGAGCAACGCAAGGCAAAATCGCCAATGTTCCTATAAACTTTTCTCCATATCAGGACTCAGGAGCCGCAGGAAACGGAGCAACTGCGCCAACAGTGAATACCACAGGATTAGTGAATTTAGGAAATGATGGTTCTGCTCCTACAAGTACAACCACAATCGTCGGGTGGCAAAAATTAAAAGCAAATGGAACTGTTTATTGGACTCCACTTTATCAATAATAATTAAAAATATGTTTATAGAAAATAAAAAAACAGTTGCAGATATAGTATCAGATTTAAAGAGGACTACAGGAGATTCTTACAGTTCAATTAAAAATCAACATTATTTAATGTTTCAGACTATTTGGAATAATCACGATTTTACTCCTGAAGAAATTTTGGCGCAATTTGGGACAGAAGCTAAAGAACTCTTTGTTGTTTCATCTTTGACGCAACAATTACTTCAAACTATTGACCCTTCATATGAACCTTTAGTACCGCCAAAAAGTTTTATCATTAATTCTGACGGAACAGTTACCATTCAATAATATGAAATTAATTGGTTTTTATGAACAAAAAAATAGTCTACTGGATGAACTCGTTGAAGGAGTAGAGAATGGAAAAATTGTCCACGTTGCTATTTTATTTAAAGATTTTGAACACGAATTTGTTTTTGAATCTTTACCTTTTGAGGGAGTAAAAATCATTGATGCAAATAAAAGATTATACGGACGAGGATTAAAATATAAAGAAGTTTTTATCGGAGTAGAGTCTCCTAGAATCATTAAAGAAATGTATTCAATGTATGGTTTGAAATATTCGTGGTTGTCAGATTTTCTTGCTCCATTTAGAATTAGATTAAATAGAAAGAATCATTTTAATTGTGTCGAAGCGGTAAATAAAGTTATAGGAACGAATAACTTTTACCCAAAAGAATTTTTTATTAATTAATTTATTAGATAAATGAACGATCACGACTTATTAATCGAGCTAAGTACGCAAATGAAATACCTCATAGAGGAAGTTCATAATTTGCGAGACGGCGTGAAAAAGGATATTTCTACTTTATTCCTTAAAGCAGATATTCTTGAAAAAGTTGATACTGTAATTAAAAATGATTTAAATGCTTTAGAAAAAAGAGTCTCATCGATTGAATCCACAAATAAATTAGGGGTCCAAAGAAGTGAAAGCAATAAAGCTTATATTTGGAGAAAAGTTTTTGAAACTGCTCTCCCTATTATGTACGGAATTATTGGTGCAGCCTTTGTTTGGGCAGCAAATAATCACATTTTTAGTTATACGGTTAATAATTTACCAACTAAATAAAAAACTATGGAAAATGAAGAATACATTGGCGTTATTGAGGATCCAAGAACTGAGGAGCAAAAAAGTTTTGATTATCAGCATTCAGAAATTACAAGTGCGGTTATTCCAGTAATTTGGCAAATAAAAACTCCTGATCAATGGAAGAAATACTCTATCCGAGATCAAGATGGTTCTAGTTCTTGTGTTGAACAAGCAAAAGCAAAAGCAAAAGAAACAATTAGTGGTGTTGTTGAATCTGCAAGAAATTATAGATTTAGAAATAATTTCCCTGCTCCTGGAATGTATCAACAAGATGCAGGAAATATTGAAAAAAATATTGGAACCGATACTGAGGCAAATGCTCCTTCTCAAAAAATGAGTGAAACTCAAATGAATGCAGACTACACTCCTGTTGATCCAAAAAAAGCTACAACTTATATTTTCGTTCCTTTTACAGACATTGAACAAATCGCTCAAGTAATAAGAGATCAGAAACATTGTACTCTTACTTTTAATTCCAATTATGATGAATGGCAATCAGTCCCTCAATTTCTTGGAACACCTGTAAAATGGGGACATTGTGTTTGTGGAACTGACTTCACAATGTATGAAGGAAAAAAGGCTCTTATTGTTGATGAATCGTGGGGAGTAGGAGCAACTCTATTTAATGCTCAAAGAGTTATTACTGAAGATTTTTTGAAAGCTCGATGTACTTCAGCTATGTATTATATTTATCCTACTGGATCAACTCCTACAAAGCCTCAATATAATTTCACAAGACAGCTTCAGTTTGGATTGGTAAATGATAATGATGTTAAAGCTCTACAAGCTTGTCTAAGTTATGACGGAGAATTTCCATTAGATGCACAGTACCATACTGGAAACTTCGGAAATATTACTCTTAATGCAGTCAAGAAATTCCAACTAAAATATGCTTCTGAAATTCTTACTCCTGCAGGACTTACCGTTCCAACTGGAATAGTAGGACCAAATACTCGCGCGAAACTAAATTCTCTATTTAATTAAAGTCAGAGGTAAGGTACTCGCAGATTCCGAGTACCTTCCCCTGCCTTCAATGATTGAGGGATGAGGAAATTGAACATTGAAAGGAAATTATGCAAAATCCTGATTTAGTTCGGTTGAGTGCTGAAAAACTCTCAGTCTCAGAACAGCGTATTTTTGGCTTGGCATTTGAATATAATGAGACTCCTCATTCGAGAAAGTTTCTTATAGATAAATACCAGGAATGGGCTCATAGCGATAAACTTCACGAGGATGTTCAAAGTTTTTGTTTGGATGTTTTAAGTGGAAGAATCGAAAGGAGTGAAATACGCTTTGAATCTCAAAGAACATAACGCATTGCAAATTGAACTAGCTCTTGGTTCAGTGAACCGTTATTATTTTCATCTTCACTATGGCAGAAATGCCGAAAATGATGATGAATTAGTTTTATACTTCATTGAATTTGGAGCAGAAATATTCCGAAAGGAACACCCTAGCTAGACATTATTTGCCTAGCTAATTTTTTGGAAGGGGATAACTTTCTGATAACTTATTGCTAAAGTTGATATAATTAGCAATAGATTTATTAACTTATTAATTAATCTAAAAATATGAATAATGCAAAATCTTATCTAACTTCAAAAAAAGTATGGTTCAACGCTTTAACTGTTCTTGTTGTAGTTGCAACCTCATTCGGATATACACCTGATCAGGCAGTAGCAAACGAAGTATCTAATATACTTATCGTTGTCGCTCCTGTAATAAACTTAATCCTAGCTTTGTTTTTCACAAAACAACCTATCGTACTTCAAACTCCTGCTTCGTTGAGTGCTTAGTGGTCCCCCCCACTTTAAACAGGACCTACTATGAAAAAATTAACCTTAGCCCTATTCGGGTTATTTGTTGCTGTAACCTTTGCTCAAGCACAAGTCGTACAAGCCCCTATACGTGTCCTAGAGACTCCAAAAACTCCGTTGATAGATAACTCCATTCCTGCTCTAGAACTTCGTTACAGCCAGTTATATTCACAGCCATTATGGGTAATCAAGCATATTGTAGATCACGAAAGTATGGCTTCAACTACAAAGATAGGAGATATGACAATTATTTGTCCTGTAGGGATAAATAAAGGAAAACCTGTCCGCGCTAGAGGGGTTATTCAAATCACGGAATGTTATCATCCTGAGATTACAGACGAAGAAGCTTTTGATCCTAATTTTTCTTTAAATTATTTAGGTTCAGAACTTTCAAAAGGAAAATGTAAAGCAGAATGGTCTACTTGTCCTTTTAGTTGACAAAGTGTGTATAACTTTTTATTAAATTAGGAATATACTATTGACATAAAGCTCAATGCTCTTTCAATAGTTCATTGAACTACTCCTTTAAAACCGAGAAAGTATTTTAAATTTTGATAATTTTTTCCTCCTCAAAGACCGTCCTAGCAAGGCGGTTTTGCGTTATCCACAGATAAATATTAGGTAGACGTTGTAGATGTGATAATATTACAGGTATGGATAAGTCGGCGAACATTATAAATTTATTTTTTATCACAGCTATCAAACTGGGTTTCTTCGCCGACACCTTTTTTGGTAGCTGTGATAGTATGTAAATTATATGTCTCAAAAGAGAATGTTCTCTAAACAAATAATTGACTCTGATGCTTTCTTGGATATGTCTCCAACAGCACAGCTTCTTTATTTTCATTTAGTTATGAGGGCTGATGATGAAGGTTTTGTAGGTAATCCTAAAAAAATAATGCGCGAGGTCGGAATACAAGGAGATGACTTTAAAATCTTAATCGCAAAAAGATTTATTCTTACTTTTGAGAGTGGGGTAATTGTGATTAAACACTGGTTAATCCATAACACTATCCGAATGGATCGTTTTAATCAAACTTCTTATCAAGATGAAAAAAAACTTATAGGAATCAAAAAAAATAATTCATATACAGAATTAAGTAATGTAGAAGGTCGAGAAATTTCAAAAATAGAAGATAAAGAAAAACCAAAATGGCTTATTGATAGAAATACTGCTTATAAAGAAAGTGAACTACCTGATAGTTTTTCTTATAAAATTCGGTTAGCTTTTATAGGAAAAGAATGTCCAATTTGTAAAATTAAAATGCAAGGATATGAATTTTCGGATAATAAAAGACCTACTATTCAACACAACAAACCTATTTCTCAAGGAGGGAAACACGAGATAAATAATATCTCTGTCGTTTGCCGAGAATGTAATGTTTCTATTCAAGATAAAGAAACAGGAGAACTTAATAATAAAGAAGTTATTGGTGTTTGGAACACAGTCGGCAACCAGTCGGTAACCCAAGTTAAGTTAAGTGAAGTTAAGTTAAGTGAAGTTAAGTTAGAAAAGACACCCTCTCAAATAGCAAAATCTTTCTTTAAAGGCACAGAAGATTATTTATCTTTATTAAGTATTTTTTCTCTTGGAAACAATAAAGAAATAATCGAAAGAGAATTTAAGAAATTTGTACTTTATTGGACTGAATTAAATAAAAGTGGAACTAAGCAACGTTGGGAAACAGAAAGAACTTTTGAGGTTAAAAAAAGACTTTATACTTGGATGAACAGAGTTAAAGAATTTAACAAACAAAGTATTACTAAATATCAAGCAGACACAGTATGAAATATATAAAAATATTATTTAGAAACAAAAGTGAAATATCCTTATCTTTTGAAAAAGCTCAAAGACTTTTAGATAGTCCAAATCAATTAATTAAAATTACTGATGAAAAAGGAAATTGGACAGGTGAAACAATTAACAAATCTGAAATTGTAGGAACGGTTGTAGATCATATGGATAATCTCATTGGTCCGCCTAAAGTAGAAGATACTCCTGAGATAATTGAAAAAAGGCGAGAATTATTAAAAAAATATAAACCTATTTGGCTTAAATAATATGAAAGAAGAATCAATAACATTTAATGGGAAAGAAGCAGAATTTTTAACTGCGGAGGCAATAAAACACGCTGTTGATATGCTTGGAAAAATTGACCCGATAAATGATGTTTTTTCTCTTGAGCATAATTCATCCAAAGAAGATTTATTAAAAGTCTTTAATGCTTTTGAAATTACTAAAGATTCTGAAAATTATCATAGTATTTTGTTTGGTATGCCTATTTATAAAAGGAATTACATTCCAGTTGGGGAAATTTGGACAGTAAATAAAGCAGGAAAAGTTCTGAATAAATTTAAAATTTAATCTTCTAAATAAAGAAAAATTAAAATGGCAAAATCTCAAGTTCAGTTCACTAAAGATAATGAATATTACACTCCGAAAGAATTTGTAAGTAAATTTGGAAAATTTGATTACGATCCCGCTACAACAAAAGAAAAAGCTTACGAATTTGGACTATCTAATTTTGACACTATTGAAACAGACGGACTCTCAAAAGATTGGACTCAATATAAAAGAATTTGGATAAATCCTCCTTTTACTAGAAAACACGAATTTATGATGAAAGCTTGGGAGACATATCAGAAAGTAAAAAATGAAATATATATTTTATTCCCGATTGAATTTATCACAACAGCTCGTTTTCATCGGTCAGTGGGGGGGGCAAGTTTTTCGTTCCGAATGGGCGCATTAATTTTGAAAGTGGGTTAGGAAAGAAAGGAAAGTCTCCTGCATTTGGAAGTGTCGTGATGAAGCTACAAGATAATTTTGAGATTGAGTTAATAGAAAAATAATTTTAGGGAAAATGAAAACATATTGGGAGGAAGAACAAGAAAAGTTAAAAGAGGAACAGAAGATAAAAAAGATTAAGCATATCTTAGGCAGAGAAGATCAACTACCTAAAAGATTCATTTCATATTCTCTCAAAACTCACTCAACGCCTCCTGAGGAAATTTTAATTAAACTCGGATATAAAGATATTAAAAGAGGTTGGACAAAGAAAATCAATAAAAAATATCGCTTTCACGCTTTTATACCTGAGGGAGAAAATATTATTTATTTGCATTCAGATGTTCTTACTAAAAATTTTATGCACAAAGCTACTACTCATTTTGTAGCAGAAGAATTTAAACGAATGAAGCCTTTTATCTCTAAGCCTATTCAAACAATAGAAGTAGCACAAAGAAGTTTATACATTGATGAATTGAGAAAGGTCGGCGAACTAAATACCAGGAGGAAATATAACTTTTGGAGGAGATTAAAAAATGCAATATTTTATGAATAAAGTAGTCTATAACATATATAACAAAATGGGTATTGTGATCGGAGAAAGGGTCTCGCTTAAAGCGGCAGAGGCAGTAGCTAGAACGTGGAAAAGTAAGGGTTATTACGTCAAAAAAGGTAAGAAAAAGTTATCCACATCCTCTTAGTTTTAGGGCATTTGACATCTATTTTGTATTATATATAATAAATAAAGTTAGATAAGAGATAAGGACACAAGAGCTAACCTGAAATATAGGGACCCTCAAGTTATCCTCAATCTCGAACTAATTATTTATTAGCTTAGCTTTCCTTGTTTGCTCACTTACTGCTAAGCGAGTGAGCAAGGATAAAAAATTATGAAAAAAATTACAAACTTTCTCGATAGTATTGAAGGAACTCCTGAAGGAGAAACTCTTAAAGGAATGTTCATTGTTCTTTTTGTGGTCGTATTTATTCTTCTTTGGGTAGCTCTTGGATAATATGGCTAAAAAATTTTGCGATCATATTTGCACGAGTAATTGTAGACGCGAAGGTTGTAACTGCGATTGTGGAGAATATCACAATGAGGATGGAATTTATGAAGATGACGAGGAGGAAGAAGTTGACGAAGCTTATGAGTTAAATAAAAGAGAATCACAAATAGCATTATCACAATATCCATTAAATCAAAACAATGACTAAAACAGAAAAAAAACCAAAAGAAGTTAGAGAGGTCGCGGTAGTTCAAAAACAAGAAATTGTGTCTGTAGAGAATTTCATTATGGAAGCTGTAAAAAATAATCTCCCTGTTGAGACAATGGAAAAATTGTTTGCTCTTAGAGAGAAAGTTAAGGCAGCACAAGCCAAAGAAGCTTTTGACAGTGCTATGTCAAAGTTTCAAGGAGAATGTCCTGTTATTAAAAAGAAAAAAGATGGTGGAAAAACAAAAAGCGGAATTGTTGCCTATAAGTTTGCTCCGATTGATTACATTGTTTCTCAGACAAAAGATTTGATAGCAAAGAATGGATTTAGTTACAAGACAAATTCAGAGACAAGCTTAGAGAAAGTAAAGGTAACAATAATTGTTAAGCACGAATTTGGACATTCAGAAGATACAAGTGTTGAAGTTCCTCTAGGAACAAAGACAGACATTATGTCCGCGCCTCAGGTGGTTGCAGCCGCTTTAACTTTTGCTAAGCGATATGCTTTCTTAAACGCTTTCGGAATTATGACAGGAGACGAAGATACAGACGCAAAAGAAGATAAAAAGGAGCAGAAACCTAAAAATGTTAAGGTTCATATTATGAATCAGCTTAAAACTCTCGGAGTTGATATTTCAAAGAAAGAAGAATTAGGAAATAAAATTTTCGAGTTAACAAAAATTGCTCCTTCTGATAATGAGAATGATCTTGTAGAAATTAGCAGTAGACTTGAAATTCTAATCAGCGAAAAAAATGATAATAAATAAATACGAAACAGAAGAAGATTGGTTAGCTGATAGAAATGCCAGGATTACAGGTTCAAGAGTTAAAGAGATAATTCCTAAAAAAGGAGACGCAAAAAAATTAGGATATTACGAACTTATCGCTGAAGGTGTTTGTATTCCTAGTGAAGAAGAAAATCCTATGCTAAGAGGAGTCAGACTTGAAGATGAAGCTATGGCGAGATTTGCGAAAGAAACTGGTAAAGATGTAAATACAGATTTGGTTATGTGGCAAAGAGAAGATAATCCTAAAATTGCTTTCTCCCCTGACGGTTCTGTTGGAGAAACTGAAGTGATTGACGCAAAGTGTAAAGATTCAGCACGCCATATCAAAGCTTATCTTACTCAAGAAGTTCCCTCTGAGCATATGGACCAAGTTATCCAGGCTTTCTGCGTGAATGATTTACTCACAACATTTTATTTAGTGTTCTATGATCCTCGCATTCCTACAAAAGATTTCTTTTATCTAACTATTCATAGAAAAGATGTTCAAGCTAAGGTAGACGAGTATTTGAATTATCAAAGAAATATTTTGGTCGAAATTGAGAAGATTATTAAACAATTAACATTTTAAAAATGGAAAACGAAATAGCGGTAATCGTAAAAGAAAATGATCTAGAAAAAACTCAAGCCGAGATTATTCTAGGAGGACTTTCAAACTTTTTAGAACAAGCTAAAAAATGGGAAAAGGAAGCTAAATCAATCGTAGTTACAGATGTCTCTCAAGTTGATGAAATGAAAAAAGCGCGAGAACTTAGATTGATTGGAAAAAATATCAGAGTTGAAGCTGAAAAGCGTAGAAAGGCTTTGAAAGAAGATTCTTTAAGAGTTGGAAAGGTAATTGATAGTGTCGGTAATTTGATTAAAGCAGTTATTGAACCTATCGAAGCATATCTAGAAAATCAGGAAAAATTCGCTGAGCGAATTGAGACTGAGCGAAAGGAAAGAATCAATGCAGAAAGAATCCAAAAACTTTCTCAATACATTGAAGATACTTCGATCTATAACGTCAAAGAAATGTCAGAAGAAGCTTTTGAAAAATTACTTGAAACTTCAAAGATTGCTCACGAAGCTGTTATTGAGGCAAATAAAAAAGCTGAGAAAGAACGACTTGAAAAAGAGAAGGCTGAAAAGGAAGAACAGGAAAGAATCAAAAAGGAAAATATCCGTCTTAATAAAGAAGCTGAAGAAAAAAAGAAACAGGACGAAATTAAGGAAAAAGAAAGAATTGAAGAAAAAAAGAAAGCTGACGAAAAGCTTAAAAAAGAACAAGACGAAAAGAAAAAACTTGAAGATGAACTTAAAGCAAGAAAGGATGAAGAAGAAAAAGCAAAACGAGAAAAAGAGGCGAAAGAACTTAAAGAAAAAAATGACAAACTAGAAGCAGAACGACAGGCAAAACTTGCTCCTGAAAAAGATAAATTGTTTGCCTATGCTGAAAGTATTAAGAACATTTCCGCTCCTCAGGAACTTTCAAAAAGTGCTTTGGAGATCGTTAAAAATGCAGAGACAAAATTATTAGCAATCTCTCAGGAGATTAAAGAAGCTTTAAAAGCTTTGTAAAATGGCTAGACGATTTACAAATCTAAGAAAGAAGATCGAATATATTTTGGCAACATATCCAAAATCTAGAAATTCAGATACTTGGCTTACTCTTAAACTTTGGACTGAGTATTACCCTTCTAGGATTGATAGAACGTTTGGTAGAGCAAAAATTGCTTTAGATGACATTATGCTTTTACCTACTGAGGATGCTTGTAAAAGGATCAGAGCAATAATTCAAAATACCGAGAATAAGTTTCTTCCTACCTCTTGGGAAGTTGCTAAGCAAAGAAAAATTAATGAGGAGAAATGGTTGAAATTTATTAGAGAAAATAAATAATTATGAAAAAAGAAACAATGGAAGAAAGGTTTGATAAACTAGAAGGTATTGATTGGGATTATATCTATGAACTTAAACGTCTAAAAACAGCAGAATTAGAAGTATCTGATTTTGAAGAAACTGATGCTTGGTTGCCTATTAAACTTAAAGCCTTTATCTCCCAAGAAATCCAATCAGCTTTAAAGGAGAAGGAAGAAGAGATAATGAAAGTTAAAGGTGTTTCTAGTAATAATTCAGTGGAGTTTAATTTAGGAGCGGGAATGATGAAAGCACAAATCTTAGCAATAATAAAATCAAAATAGTATGAAATACGAAACAATAAAAATAGATACTGCCTTTCCTGGATTCAGAGATAAGCAATTAGAAGCAAGGCTAGAGGAAGGATGGATTATTCACGATAAAACTGTTACAGGAGATAGATATATTTATTATGTAATATGCTTTTCTCCTGAAAAACAAGATTTAAGAAAACAATCTGATACTCCTAATTAACCTCCAATGACAACAAAACCCCACGAAACAATAAACTGGAAGAAAGAGTTTGATAAAAGATTTAAAGATATTCACAATGTTTCAGATTGGTCATTGGAAGAATGTTCAGGTGGAGATGATTGTTTCAAAGGAAATAATATATGCAGAAGTAAAATGAAAACAAAACCCCACGAAACAATAAATATGAAGAAAAGAGAAATCGGGACAGGAAGATATGCTTTTGAAAAAATGGATTTGCTTTGTACTTGCGGACATTCTTTAGGTAAACACGATGCAGAAAGAGCAAAAGATAAACAGTATTGTCAAAATGAAGATGAATTTGGGAATTTGTGCGATTGTGAGTATTTTACAAAAAAACCTATCAGAAAATAAATATGCCCCACGAAACAATAAACTGGAAGGAAAGATTTAATTACTTACAAGTGAGTGGAACTGATTATGCAGAAGAAGTTTTATCCTTCATAGAACAAACTCTCCACTCCCAAAGACTTAAAGATTTGGAGGAGATAAAAGAAAAGATTGAGAAAAAACTTACACCTCCTGAAAATTGGATGGAAGCAATTGAAATGTATAATCCTAAATATATTGAAACGTGTGCATTATGTGGTGCGTGTCCTAACAAATTAAAAGATTTTGTTTTAGACATTATAAGAAATATAAAAAAAATAAGAGAAATGGGAAGTATCAATGGTGAACAACTTTATAAAAAGGGGCATAAAGGATTTAAAAAATCTAAATGGGAAGTAATACTTTATACTCCATTAAGAGGGGCAACTTGGAGAAGAAACTCAAAAGGTCAATGGATTTTAAAAGAAACTAATTTAGGTTTTGCTTAAAATGACAGTCTTTATTGCAAGATTAGAAGAAAAGGGAGGGTTAAGTTTTGGATCAGTTTATAACCGTGCGCGTTGGGTAGACTTTTGTAACCAAAATAAAGGAAAGTTCGTCAGGGTGGAACTTCCTCAAAGTAAGCGAACTCTTGCCCAAAACTCTTTTTACTGGGTATATTTGACTGTAATTGCGAGAGAAACTGGTAATTCTGAAGATGATCTCCACGAGTTTTTTAAAGAGAAGTTTTTGCCTCGAAAAGTTGCTAAAATTAGAGGTAAGGAACATACACACGAGTTTAAAAAACAAACTAGTACAACGCATTTAACGAAATTGGAAATGGGGGAATATATGGATAAGATTTGTGAATTTACAGGAGTTCCTATTCCATCTCCCGAAGAAGCAGGATATTTTAAATAACTATGAGACACAAACAAACACTAGAAACACGGAGAAAAATAACTGAGTCTCTTAAAACTCAGTGGAAAAACGGAAGCAGAACTGCCTTACGAAAAAAGGGATTTAAAATGTCTGAAGAACAAAAAAGAAAAATTGGATTAGCTAATTCACTTTCATTGAGAGGACGAAAATTAAGTCTTGATTCTATCCTAAAAAGAACTCAATCTAGAAAAGGATACAGACATTCAGAAGATACTAGAAAGAAAATCGGCTCACAAAACTCAATCGCTTTAAAAGGCAAAAAGCTTACTAAAACTCATATAAGAAATATTAGTAATGCTCATAAGAATAGACGAGAGTTGAATCATCTATGGAAAGGGGGTATTACTTCTAAAAATCAAAAAATTAGAGGATCATTAGAAATAAGATTATGGAGAAAAGCAGTTTTTGAGAGAGATAATTTTACTTGTCAAAAAACAAAACAAAGAGGAGGGGAATTAGTGGCTCATCATATAAATAATTTCTCTGATTTTCCTGAACTCAGGACTTCTATTGGGAACGGCATTACTTTATCCAAAAAATCTCATAGGGAGTTTCATAAAAAATACGGAGTTAAAAACAATACAGTCGAACAATTAATAGAGTTTTTAAAATAATGGACGAAGATAAAATAAAAAAAAGAATAGTTAAGTTTCTTGATTTAAAATATTCAAATTCAAAGGTCGTGAAAGAATATAAACAATTATTTATTGATTTAATGACTTACGCATATTTAGCGGCAGTGCACGATATGTCTAGTCAGGATTTAGAAGATAATATTGATATTACTTAATATGGCGAAAAAAAGTAAAAGACATCCTTCAGACTTTGATTTCTGTCCTAAGCACGGAGTATTTTTTGCTTCTTGCGGTTGTAGAAACAAGGGAAAGAAAAAAGATACTGAAGAAGAAATGGATTTGGACCTTGATGAGGAAGCTAACGAGGAATAATGAAAAGGTCTTGGATCAAGCGCGGAACAAGTCAAATGAAGCGTTCGGGTTTTCAATGGAAACCTAGACAGCCTTTAAGACGGACCCGATTAAAAATTAAAGGTAGTTCAGATACTTCAACCGTTAAAGATGAAATTCAAGATACAGCTAGAGATATTGTAATTATCAGAGACGGAGGATGTATTTTCAGAAATAAGAAAGGACATATCTGTAGTGGGTTTGCAAAAGACGGACATTTGATTCTTCAAGCAGATCATTTAATCACTAGGGGAAACTCAGGAACATTTGCGGATACTCGATTGATAGTTTGTGTTTGCAAAGGCATACACGGTTGGAAGTCAGTCGGAAGCAATAGAAATAAAGCTCAGTATGATGAAATGCTTAAAGAAATTTTGCCTAAAGATAGAGTTGAACTTTGGGAAAAATGCGAGAGGGATAGTTGGAGACCACAAAGAGTTAGTGCTTATGATTGGAAGTTAGAACTGGTAGCATTAAAGCAGGAGTTAAAAGAACTTCAAAATAAAAAGTTATCAACATAATTAATTGACTTCTCCGAATATAAAATATAAAATAAGACTATGAATAAAATAATACTTTACACAGCTTCTCGAAAACCTGTAAAGGTTGCTGTCAAAATGATCTCCACAAGAAAAATTAAAAATATTAAGGGAGCAGGAATGAATTTGTTAGTAAGACCGATTGGGCACGATGCCGATATTTGGGTTAAGCAAGTTTATAAATAGGTCGAGATATTAAAAATTAAATTAAATTAAATTAAAATATTAGGAGTAAAAATTGTCGATGAGGGAAAGAAAATCGTTAAGAATAAATAATTATGAATAATGGTATAATAAAATAATGAAAAAGAAAGTTACTATTAAAAAAAGTTCAGCAAAGATTTGTCCAGGTGGTAGACACGCTTGGTATGAGTCGAACGTAGGAATTATTAGAAAACCTTTAATTAAATAATTTTATGGGCGGACAAACAAATGGACCAGTGAAAGAAGGAGAAATTGCTAGAGAGTTTAATAGGCTTGATGAAAAAAGTTCTATTCTTTTAGATTTACTCGGGCATCTCAAAGAAAGATTGAATCCTATTCTTAGAGAAGAACCTAGTGAAGTTCGAGGATCAGACGCTGATAAACTCTCAGAGAATCTTCCTTCTGCTCCAGTCGCGAGAAGTATGAGAAAGACACGCGAGAAAATTGAAGAAAAAATTGAGATTGTTAATAATATCTTAGGGAGATTGGAGCTTTAATTTTAAAAGCATTATTAATTTAATTAGAAAAGTATGGTAATAAAAACAAATGCAGTCTTAGTAGATTTGAAGGGGAATGAACTAAAACAAGGTCCTGATAACTTTACTGTTGGAGAAGCTTTGGGATTAATTCTTACAAATGCTCAGGAACAAGGAAAGTTTAAACTTTATACTCTCGCAAAGAAGTTCACTACTGATGAATCAGTTGATCTTGATGTAGCTGATCTAGCTTTGGTTAAAAGACTTGTAGAAGCAGATAAGTCCCTTAATACTTTAGTTGACGGACAGCTTCTAGATATTCTTGAAGGGTTAGAGAAGTAGTATTTTGAAAATCTAGGTGGCGGAATAGGTAGACGCTCCGTGTCTATACACGAATGTAGAATGTAAGGTGCAAATCCTTACCCTAGAAATATGAAAAAAGTAAAAAAAGCAAAATCTATTAGAGCGTGGGCAGCAGTTGATAAGAAAGACCTTCGTATCAATGTTAATGATATTTTTAGGGATAAGGATATTTGCCTTCATTTGTCAGAAAAGCTTATTAGAGTTAAGATTGAGGAAATTTGAATATGGCAGAAAACGATTCACAACCTATCATAGGGAGACCTACAACATTCACTCAGGAACTAGCTGATAAGATTTGCGAGGAATTGGCTCTTGGAAAATCAATGAGAACTGTTTGTGCTGAAGAAGATATGCCTGTTATGTCTACGGTTTTTAAATGGTTGCGTGAAAATAAGGAGTTTTCGGAGCAATACGCGCGCGCGAAGCAAGAAAGTAGCGATGCGATGGCTGAGGAAATTCTTGATATTTCCGATAATGGCGTGAATGATTGGATGGAAAGAGAATATGGAGAAACTACAGCTTGGGTAACGAACGGAGAAGCTCTACAACGCTCAAAATTGCGTGTTGATACTCGCAAATGGCTTATGGCTAAGATGAAGCCGAAGAAATACGGAGAGAAGCTTGATATGACTTCCGATGGCAAAGCAATTAAAGGCAATACAATAATTTTTAAAGATTTCACTGATGAATCAGCAAGTTAACAAAGTTTATGAACCTTTATTCCTAAAGAAAGCTCGTTACTTTATCTTAATGGGAGGTCGAGGTGCGGGACGTTCTACTGTTGCCTCTCAATATGCAAATTCAAAGCTCGTAGCTCCTGAGTATTTTCGTTGTGCCATTATGCGTTATATTTTGGGAGATATTAGAAACTCTATTTATCGAGAAATTACGGACCGTGCAGAAGAAAACGAAATTAAAGAAGCTCTGCAGATTAATGACAGTCAAATGTCTATCCATTACGGAGCAAATAGTATCAATGCCGTAGGATTTAAAAAGAGTTCAGGCGATCAGAAAGCTAAACTTAAATCTCTCGCGAACTATAACTGCGTGATTATCGAAGAAGCTGACGAAATTCCCGAAGAAGATTTTATACAGCTTGATGACTCACTCAGAACACTCAAGGGAGAAATTACAATTATTCTTTTATTCAACCCGCCACCTAAAGACCATTGGATAATCAGAAGATGGTTTGTTTTGGAAAAAAGCGAGAAAAAAGATTTTTATATTCCGAAACTTAAGCCTGAGATTACTGACACTATTTTCATTCATAGTTCATTTGAAGATAACATCACAAATATTTCAGAGGAAAGTATTAGCAACTATCGAGCATATGAAACTACCAAGCCTGATCACTATTGGAATATGATTCGTGGATTAGTTCCTGAAGTTGTAAAAGGAAAGATTTATAGCAACTGGCAGATTATTGATGACATTCCATTTGAAGCGAGACTTGAGCGTAGAGGATTAGACTTTGGTTATACGAATGATCCTACAGCTTTGATAGATATTTATAAATACAACGGAGGATTTATCTTTGACGAACAACTCTATCAAAAAGGAATGAGCAACGCTCAGATTTATAATGTGAATGAATCTCTAGAAGAACCTCAGACGCTTGTAATGGCAGATAGTGCAGAACCTAAGTCTATTGATGAACTTAGTTTGCTTGGAATGAATATCCTTCCTGCCGTTAAAGGTCCTGGCTCAGTTAATCAAGGTATTCAGTTTATTAAAAATCAGAAGATTTCAGTTACTAGACGTTCTTTCCATTTGATTAAAGAATATAATAATTATGCCTGGATGACTGACAAAGACGGCAATACTTTGAATGATCCAAAAGACCTTTTCAATCACGCTATGGACGCTATCCGATATGCTCTCTCAGCTTATCAACAAGCAGATGAAATTACAGGAGAAACTCGCGCAAGGAGACACGCAGAAGCTCAAAGAAATAAGAATAAAAATTCAAGATAAAGTTATCCCCTTTGCATAAATAAATTAAAGGAATATACTTTAGGCATAAATTGTTGTGTTGCGGAACAAAACAACAAATGGCACAAAACTACAAAATATACAAAGAAGTCAGCGAGCAAATTGATGACTACGAAACACGTCCGATACAAATTATGGACGGTCTCCATTTTAGCCAATATCAGACCATTAAGATGGCTGAGTATTATTCCAACTCTAAATATCTTTTCGGACAGAAAGATGAGTTGCAGAGAGATAAACCTTTTTTCAATATTGTTAACTATCGTGTAACGATAGCAAAGACAGCAACAGATTTAGATATTAAAGATATTCAGATTGGTTCTGATGATCCTAAACATTATGTTCACTCAATGCTCTTGCAGAAAGAAGCGTACGAGTGGATGAAAGCTACAAACTTTTCTGACTTCCTAAATCAGATGGGACAAGCTCGTTCAAAGTATGGAGGAGTTCTTGTTAAAAAAACTGTAAATAAATCTCTTAGTGATAAAGGCGAAGATTTAAAGATTGATGTTTTAGATTGGAGAAATGTTACAACAGATCAAGTTGAAATTCTTTCAGGTGCGATTGTTGAAACTCACTACTTTACTCCTGTTGAATTGATGAAGAAACAGGATGTTTGGACTCTATCTGATTTGAAAGATGTTATTCGTACTGCTTCCAAAAAGAAAAATGGCGGAGCAAACAAATATAATCAAAAAACAGAACAGCATAACACTGACAGAATTGTTATCAGAGAAATTACAGGACAGTTTCCTATTTCTTACTACAATGAATTTTCAGGAGAAGCATACGAAGATTATGATGATTACAACTATACACTTCAACACTATTTCTTTGCAGATATAAACGGAAAATGTTTTCCTCTATTTTGTGAAGAACTTACAGAATCAATTAAAGCTGAGGAGGACGAATTTCCTTATGATTATCTTGCTTGGGAAAGAATGCCAGGCAGAGGATTAGGCAGAGGAACTATTGAAGATGCAGAGGAGGCTCAAGTATGGACCAACGATGCAGTTATTAATGAAAAAAACGCTATGGACTTGGGAGGAAAAGTTGTTATCTCAACTGATTCAAAACAAGTAGGCTCAAACATTCTAGAAATTGATAACGGAAGAATCTTTGAACTTGAACAAGGAAAGCATATGGAAGTAATGAATCTTGCTCCTTCAGCTATCGGAGAATTTAATAATCAAATTGAGAGATGGCAGAATCAGGCAAATGATGCCACAAGCTCATATGACGCAAACTCAGGAAAACAACCTCCTGCAGATACTCCATATTCACAAACAGCTCTACTCAATCAAGTAGCTGCTAAACCTTTTGATTACAGACGAGAGGAAGCGGGAATTTTCATAACAAGAATTTTCGAGAAATGGGTTATTCCTTATCTCATTAAAAAACTTTATAAAAAACATTTACTTGCGACTGATTTTTCGGACGAGGAACTTGATGTAATTGATAATGCTTTCGCGGTTTATCAAGCTAATCAAAAAATTATTCCTGAGATTCTTTCAGGAAAGATCATTAGTGCTTTACAATACAAACAAGCGATTGATGCAGTCAAAGCAACACTAAGCGGAAAGAGAAGATTTCTAGAAATTCCTGAAGGATTCTTTGATGGAATAATTCCAAAGACAACAGTTCTAACAACTGGCGAACAAAAGAATAAATCAGCAATACTTCAATCTTTGTCTACAGTGCTTGGAGATGTTATGAAAACATACAATCCTCAAACAAATACTTTCGCTATTCTTGAGAATCCAGTTATGGCTAGAATTTTTGGAACTATTCTTGAATTATCAGGTGCGGGTATTTCTCCTGCTTCTCTAGGAATAGGAAAATCTCAAACTTCTGATACTTCAGCTCCACAAGGACAGCCTCAAGCTCCGCAAATGCAACCACAAGGGCAAGGACAACCTAGTCAGGGTCAGCCTCAAGTAGCTCAACCTCAATAAAATGGCATACGTTAATTACAATACAAAACAAGAAGCATTAAATATCCTCGCAGGTTTTACAGGACCACTTAGAACAGTTCAAGAATGCTTAAATAAACTTGCAGGAAAAGTAGGTAATGCAGTCAGTGCACAAATTGCCGCGAATCTTTATGCGGGAACTTCAGGAAAATCTACTCAAGAAGCGATGAATGCTAAAGCAGGAACAAATGGAAAAAATATTCAGGACGCAGTTTTAAAAGTTAATGGAGTTTCAAAATAATGAACGAAGAAGCTCTTAGACAATTTTATAGCAATAAGATAGAATTAGAGGCAGTTAAAGAATATCTCCTACAAACTTTAAATAAAGTTGCATTAGAAAAGTTATTTAAAGGAGAAGATGCTAAGCCTGTTGCGGAAGCACGATTTGTGGTCGAAACAGCGTTTAGTAATTTAAAAGAAATGTACGAGCCAAAAAGAAAGGCTAGTAATAATTCAAAATCAAGATGAAAAACAAAGAAGGAATAAAAAATCCAGCAGCAAAAGCAGAGTATGGAAAACATCCTGGTGTAGGAAATGTTAATCCTGCAAAACAAGACAAAGATTCAAATAGTGAAAGTAATAAGAAAGTTTCAAAAGCAACAGCTCACAATCCAAATCAAGCTTTCAATGGAAGTGTAGATCACGATTACACATCTAAAAACAACTAATATGAAAAACCTCCCAAGTGCATTACAGGTATATCAAAATCAAGGAGTGAAAGCTCGTGGTAATGGTATGACTGATACTTCAAAAAAGTATTTGGACTTTCCAGTCAACAAAGGGAAAAAAGGTGGTAGTAGAATTTCTAAAGCTATTGGGATGGATTACGATACCTACCACAGAACCAAAGGAAAATAATTTAATGAGGGCATTAAGATAAGGCAACCTCTATAAAAAGCCAATCTATGAGAAGGAAAACTCTTAAAACCGATTAACCATAGCTTATATGGCAAATGACACAAACGATGAGAACGCTAACTCTCAAAATGGCGCGGACGAAGTAGTAACGGATACTACAGGGACAGATGATAATGCCGATGACACTCAGTCAGGAGCTGAACCAACTGTTGCCGAATTGCTTGAGAAAAACAAGAAATTGTTTGAACGAGCAAAGAAAGCTGAAGGTTTTGAAAAACAGCCTGACGGAAGTTGGGTCAAAAAGAATAAACCTCAAACTGCTCAGAATAATAACTCTCAGCAGTCTCAGCAAACTTCTCCCTCATCTGTCGATGTTGATGAGAGGATTCTAAAAGCAAATGGTATGCCTGACGAATTGCTATCGCAACTCAAGGACGTAGCGGCTCTTAGAAAAATCTCGCTCATTGATGCTCAGAAAGACCCTTTATTTGTTGCGGTCAAGAGCCAATTTGAGAAAGAAGAAAAACACAAAGCTGCTTCAGTGGGAGCTTCTAGAGGATCACAAGGAGTTCAAGTCAAAAAAACTTTGAACACACCAGGACTTTCTAGAGATGAACACAGGAAGTTAGTGCAAGGTTAGAACTTTGATTTAAGGGGGAAGCCTAAGTTGCGTATTTATTCAACTAATTATAAATAACACTATGGCTTTTCCAACAGGAACAGAAACGCAGACAACATTAGCTGTTGAAATTCCATTAAAGTGGGGTCAGAGAGTAAATGATTTCTACAAGCAAAAACTTGTATGTGCCGATTTCTTCGTTGATCGTTCAGACGAAGTAACAGACGGTGCTCGAAGTCTTTACACTCCTACTTTGACGGAGTTCGCAGCAAATGCAAAAAGTAACGCTACAACCGTTACCCTTAACAGCCCAACAGATACAAAGATCACTCTTACCATTTCAAACTGGTATGAATGTTCATTTGCTATCGAAGATGCCGAAGCAGCTCAGATTTTTGCGTCATACTCTCTTATGGAGAGATATGCAAAGAACTGTGGATACGAAATTGCTAAGATTCTTGATGTTGCAATCGCAACTATTTTCGGAACTTTCACAAACTCAGTAGGTTCTTCTACTGTTAACTTGGCAGACTCCGACATTAGAGCAGCTATTGCTTATCAAGAAAGCAACAACGTAGACATTGAGGAATGTGCTTTCTTCTTGAGTCCAAACGTATTTTGGAAGCAGTTGCAAGGAATTGATAAGTTCTCCCTTGCTATCAACTCTCCAGTACAGGACCCAGTAGCAAAGCTTCCTAGAGCCACTTTGTACGGTATTCCAGTTTATATCTCAAACAGTATTCAATACGTTTCAGGTACAACAGGAAGGTACAATGCTCTAGCACATTCTGATGCTATTCACTTCGCTACAGCTCCTCTAGGAGCAGGCGGATCATTGGGAACAATGGTAGGGTCAAATGGTATCCGCGTGCAGTCAAACTATGTCCCTCAATATCTTTCAACAGTTACAACCGCAGATATTCTCTACGGTGTAATCTTGAACCGAGCTATTGCAGGGGTTAACGTAGTTACTCCCGCCTAGTACAGTTACTAGATAAAAATTGTTTGTGCCTTGAACTCACTCCTGAACGAGAGATTTAAGGCACAATTCAGGAAACAATGAAAAAAGATACAACTCCTAAGAAAGTTAAAAAAACTTGGACTATGCAGATACCCGAAAGAGCAGACCAAGACAGAGAGGGTTATGTTCGTGCTCAGCGAATTAAAATAGCTATGCGTAATAAAAATAGATAATATATGAAAATAAATTTACCAAAAGGTGTAGTAGGACGTGGAGGGAAAATTCCTCAAGGTTCAACAGTTATTTCTCCGAATCTTGTTAGACATAAAGATTATATCGATGCTCAAGGCAATCATTGGACCTCAGCTGATCCAAAGACTCGTCAATTAATCAGAAAAGCTGATAAAGAATAATGCGAGTCTATTTCGTAGAATCAGGCTTACAAGGTTGTTATTTAGTTCGATGTCTTTTGCCTTTACAGGCGAACGGATGGGACGGAGACCAAACAAGTATTCGCTTGGATTCAAAAACTCCTGAAAATAAAATGAAAGCGGCGAAAGCTTCTGATATTGTTGTTTTCCATAGACCTGAAGTAGACGGAAAATTAGAGCTGATTAAAATTCTAAAAAGTATCGGAAAGAAAATAGTTTTTGATAATGATGATACCGCAAAGCACGATGGAGGATTTCGTTTCAATGAGTATATGAATGAGGAACGAGTTAAAAAGGGAATGGCAACTATCAACTATAATCTTGATGAATCTATCAAACTTGCGGACCTTGTAACTTGCTCGACAGAATTTCTAGCAGAAGAATATAGGAAATTAAATAAAAATGTTGTTGTGCTTCCGAACTGCGTTGATCCTTTTTATTTTGATGAACCTTTAAGAAATGAAACTGATATTGTCCGAATAGGATTCACTGGCTCTGTCGCTTTGACTGATGACATAAATGTTCTTGAGCCGATTGTCAGACACTTTGAAAAAGATAAGAGAGTTAGACTTGTTCTATTCTCACTTCCTCCGCAAAAACAAGATGAGTATATGCGTAAACTCTACAAGGAAGAATATAAGTTTTGGGATAGTGTAGATGTTGAATGGCAACCACTTGTTCCAAATGAAATTTATCTTGAGACTTTAAATGAACTGAGATTGGATATGATGATTATTCCTCGTGCGGATAACTATTTCAATCGTTGCAAATCTAATATTAAATTCCTTGAAGCTTCAATGCTAGAAATTCCTGTAATTGCTCAGGGTTTTAAAGATGGGAAAAGTCCATATCAAGTCAATCCTAAAGATCAAGAACATATGAAAATTGTGATTGATAACAAAGATTGGATTCCTGAGATTGAGAAGATGATTCTAGATAAGAAAGGTAGACGGGCTATGGCAAAAAAAGCTCATCATTATGTTGAGGAGAATTATAATATAGCGGGGAAAGCTCATTTATGGGAAGATGCTTATAAATCAATAAAATAAATATGAAAATTCAAGAAATATTTGAAATGCTTTTGTTTCTAGGTGTTATAACTATAGCAACTTGTATCTTTTTGTTTCAGGGATATTTGCATTATTTCGCTCCTTGCTCTCAGGTTAAAGAGTTTTGGCTTATTACACTAACTCCTGCACGTTGCATAAATTAAATATATGAAAAAAGTTCTTTTAACTGGCGTTGGAGGGTTCGTAGGTTCACATTTGCTCGAACATATTTTAGTAAATACTAATTGGGATGTTGTAGGAATAGCCTCTTGGAGACATAAAGGCACACCTGAGCGTGTTTTTGACTCAATACACTACCAAAATAACAAACATAGAGTTGAAATTATCACTCACGATCTCTCGGCTCCTTTTACCGAGTCTCTTATTGAAATGATAGGTCCTGTTGATTACATTTTTAATCTTGCTTCTGATTCTCACGTTGATAGAAGTATTACAGACCCTGTTCCTTTCATTGAAAACAATATAAAAGTAGCTTTGAATATGCTTGAACTAGCTAGGATTGTAAAACCCTCAATGTTTATTCAATTTTCTACTGATGAAGTCTACGGTGCAGCTCCAAAAGGTGTAGATTTCAAAGAATGGTCTACTTATTTACCTTCAAATCCTTATGCGGCTTCAAAAGCGGCTCAGGAATCTATTGCAGTCTCGTATTGGAGAACTTACGGAGTTCCTGTAGTGATAACAAACTGTATGAATATTTTTGGAGAGAGACAAGATAAAGAAAAATATGTTGCTAAGATCATTGATTGTATTAAAAATGATAAAACTCTAACCATTCACGGCTCAGAAGGAAATATCGGGACAAGATTTTATCTTCACGCTAGAAATATCGCTGACGCTGTAGTTTGGATAGCAAATTATGTCGAGCCTATTATGTATTCAGATGGAGGAGCTGACAGACCTGAAAAATTCAATATTTGCGGAGAAAAAGAAATTGATAATCTTTCTCTCGCTCAGATGATTGCAGAAATAATGAATAAACCTCTTAAATATGAGCTTGTAGAATTTCATCATACAAGACCTGGACACGATAGACGCTACGCATTAGATGGCACAAAGTTGCGCGAAAGAGGATGGAACCAACCACTTAATTTATTCGATTCTCTAGTTAAAACTATTCAATGGACAAGCCAAAAATAGCAATAGTTATTCCTACGATTAGACCTGAACAATTTAAGAATTTCTTAAATACTTGGGAAAATTTATTTAAAAAACATTTTGTTACTTTAGTCGTTGTTCACGATGGAGAAAATCCTTATATAGAAACTAAAAGGTGGATTGAAGAAACTGAGACTTATACAGGATTGCAAGTGAGAGCTGATGAAACTCTAGAGGAAGTTATGGGAGAAAATAGTGATTTAATTTCAAATAAATGTGCAGCTTCAAGAAATTTAGGTTTTGCTTTTATTTCAAAATTTTTACCTGAAATTGAATACATAATTACTCTTGATGATGACGAGGAACCTGTAGGAGACCCGATTCAAGATCATATAAATGCTTTAAATCAAAGAGTTCCTATTTCTTGGTTTCCTACAACAATCATAAATAAATCTACTGACTATATGCGAGGTTTTCCTTATGGAGTTCGAGAAGAAGCTGAGGTAATTATTTCTCACGGTGTTTGGAGTAACAATCCTGACTATGACGCTCCTTCTCAATTACATTCAGGAAATAAAGAAGTTCCTTTCTACAAAGGAGTAATTCCTAAAGGAGTTTTTTTCCCATTTTGTGGAATGAATGTAGCTTTTAAAAGAAAAGCTTTGCCTCTGATATACTACGCGCCAGTTGGACAATATAAAGGTGCAGAACGCTTTGACGATATTTGGGCAGGTTTAGAAATTAAAAAAGAAGTTGATTCTCTCGGCTACGCTATTGTTACTGGATATGCAACTTGCAATCATACAAGAGCTTCAAATGTTTTCAACAACCTTGAACACGAAGCGGTTGGAATAAGAAAAAATGAGGAATATTGGAAAGGGGAAACTGATGAATGGTACGAAGATTTTATCAATAAAAGGAAAAGATGGAATGATTATAATAGCAAGATATAACGAAGATATTTCTTGGGCAAAAGGCAAAGAATATACTGTTATCCAAAAAGGAGAACATTTAATCAACTACGGCAGAGAGCCTTTATCTTTCCTTTGGTATATCATTCAAAATTATGATGATCTGACAGGGTGGTATCAATTTCTTCAAGGAAAACCTTTCGATCATTACCCTTTCGTAGATAATCCTCACGAAACTTCAAAATTTGGATGTCCTCATCATCCAAACTTACCATTTAAAAAGTTTCTAGACGAATCAGGAGTCGAGTTGCCTGAGAGATGGAAATTTTATCCAGGTGGACAATTTTCAACGAGTGCGATTGAGATAAAAAAACATCCAAAAGAATTTTACGAAAATCTTTATCGGATGATTGAAGAAGATGAGTTGATTGCGTGGGTGCTCGAAAGAGCTTGGCAGTTTATTTTTAGCATAGTATAATAAAATTAATTAAATGTTAGTCATCATAAACAAAAAACTCCGAGAATATTTGAAAGAAAAAGACGAACTTGTAAAAAAGGGCAGAAAGATGTCTGCGGAAATTGAATTAGTTGATAAAGATTTAGAAAAATCAAAAGAAGAACAAAGAAAATATACAGGTGCTTGTGAACCAAAAGAATTAATTGCTAAAGGAGATGCTTTAGCTAAAAAAATTAATGAGATGGTTGTTGAACTAGATAAAATCGGAAGTGAAGTACAAAGATTAAAGGTCGAGGCTATCCCAAAACCTCTCAAAGATAAATACGAAAATCTAAAAAAATTAAAAGAAGAAAAGGAAAGAGAACGAAATAAAATTGCTCTAAAAGTCCAAAAGATTAAGGACCGTGCTATTCCTATTATTCAAAAAGAAATCAAACCTCATTTAAAAGAATATGAGGATATTGAAACTGCTGAGATCAAAGGCGAAAGAATTATCGTCAATACTTTCAATCATTTAGAGGAATGGAAAGCTAAGTTTAATAAACAAGCTAAAGAAACCGAAACTTTGAAAAAAACAGCGTAATTGAGCCTTTCCAGTAGGGCTCTAAAGGGGTGCGAACTCCTTACGCAACTGGAGCTCTACTTGAAGTGTTTATATTACTTGCTTGACAATTTAAAGAGAGATATAATTATTTTATTAAATCCAAGTTGCGGTGGACTGAATAACACCACGCAACATAATGTCCAAAGTTTTCTCAGATACAACAAACAACACAGGACTTATTCAATATTGTGAGCAAAATATTTTTGGAGATACTGGTTTTGGAAAAATAAGCGGAGATACTTCGCGCCTACAAATCTTCACTAATTATTTTAATGAAGCTTATTCTCGATATGTAACAGTTGCTATGAAGTCAGATGGCAAGTGGCAATTTGATGATAATAATTATACTGACTATCCTGCCGCAGTAACTAATCTTGTTGCGAATCAACAGGACTATCAATTTTTAACTACTTTCTTAAATATTATTGCAGTTGAAGTTCAGAATGCTTCAGGAGTTTGGTATACACTTTCAGAAGTTGACGAACAAGAAATGTCAAACGATCACGTTTCGATGTCTCAAAGATTTATTGTTCCTTCTCAACCGTGGATGTTTGATAGAAAAGCAAACTCTATCTTTTTACTACCTGCTCCAAATTATAACAAGACAGGAGGATTGAAAGTTAAATATCAGAGACCTCCTTCTTATTTTATTTATACAGACACTTCAAAAGTTCCTGGCTTTGCGGAAACTTTCCACGAATATTTAGCAAACTATGCAATTTGGAAATATGCCGCTTCAAAAGGAATGCCTTTTGCTAATACTTTTAAAAATATGGTAGATCAGGCTGAACAAATTGAAATTCCTGATTTCTACTCAAAGAGAGAAAAAGATTTTGTAAAGAATTTTTATCCACGAGCAAAAAATAGAAGATAATTATTAATTAATCAATCAAAAATGAAAAACTATATTATAAAATTCTTAAAACTCATCGGATTCAATATTGTTCAAGTCAGAGGATTTATCAGACTTCAAGTCAAAAATGCTGACGGTTCTTTAGTTTCAGATACAGGTTTTCAGGAAAATATAATTACAAATACTGGTCTTGCCGCTTTCGCAGGACTCGCAGGAAATGTTGGATCAGTTAACCCATTTACATATCTTGCTGTTGGAACTGACGCAACAGCTGCTTCCGCTTCACAAACAGCTTTAATTGCTGAACTTTCAACCTTAGGATTAGGTAGAGCCTCTGCAGCGGTAACTCGAAGTACAACAAATCAGACAAACGATACTCTCCAATTTGATAAAACTTGGACCGCTTCAGGTGGAACGACAATAAATGAAATCGGAGTATTCAATGCTTCTCCTTCAGGAGTAATGTGCGCTAGAAAAGTAACTACAGCAACTCCGATAGTTTCAACTCAATTATTGATCGCAACTTATAAGATAGTATTCGCATAATGGCATTATTTAATCAAATTACATCCGATAGTAAAACAAATAAAAACTTTAATTACACTAAAGGTAAAGTTTCTTTGTCTTTTACTTTAAGAATAGATATAAAAAATGAATTGAAAGATTTTCTCGAACTTTTAAAGGTCGCAACTGAAGAAGTCGAAGAAGAACTAAAAAATAAATAAATATGGCAACTGTCAAAGTATTAGTTCTAGCAGGAGGTGGCGGAGGCTCAAGTGGTGGGGGCGGAGCAGGTGGCTACCAAGCTAACGATACTTTTACTCTTGCTTTTGGAAGTTATTCAGTAACCGTTGGAACTGGTGGAGCAGGTGGGGCTGCTCAAACTACTGATGGGGGTAACGGAAATAACTCAGTCTTTTCAACTATTACAGCTACTGGCGGAGGAGGGGGAGGACACGGTAATGGTTCAAATTCACCAGGTAAGAACGGTGGTTGCGGAGGTGGAGGAGGTAATAATACTGGAGCGGGAGGAACTGGATCACAAGGCTTCAACGGAGGAAGTGGAGCGGGTTCTCCTTCTTTTTGTGCAGGAGCAGGAGGAGGAACATCTCAAGTCGGAAGTAATGGAGGAGGCAATCCAGGTCAAGGAGTAGATGGAGGAAATGGTACCTCAAATTCAATTACTGGTTCTGCCGTAGTCTATGGAGGTGGAGGAGGAACTTTTACTGGTGCAAGAACAGGTCAAGGAGGAACTGGTGGAGGGGGAAATGGTGGAGGGTTAGCGGGTGGAAATGGAACCGATGGATTGGGGGGTGGAGGAGGTGGAACTCAGACAGGTCAAGTAGGTGGAAACGGTGGAAATGGAGTTGTGATTATTTCTTATGATTCAACTTTATATAAAGGAACAGGAGGAACTATAACCACTTCAGGATCAAATAAAATTCATACATTTACAACAAGTGGAACTTTCACTTTTGGTTTAGCTGATCTCACTGTTTCAGTAAGTGATTCATTTGGAGGAATTACTGACGTTCTTCCAACTTTCGTAGTCGGTATTTTACTTTCAGTTTCAGATTCACTTTCAGGAATTTTAGATTATATAAAGACAAAATTCGGATGGGGAAATCAAAGTAGAAGTTCATCAAATTGGACTAATCAAAACGAATCATAATGCAACCTGATTTACAAAAACAAATAGACCAGTTGAAAATAGAAATAGAAAATCTAAAACGATCATTCTCTATTCCTAGAGAAGTAGAAACTGCTTTTATCGAAAGATTAGGTCTCACAAATACTTTAAAAAGCAGTGGTATAGGATCAGCAGGAAACACTATAGTTATTTCAGCTTTTCCTTTCAATCTTCCCGCGAATCCTTCAGGAACCGTTGCCGTTAATGTTAATGGAACTATTTATAATCTTCTATACAAATAATGTTTCAAATTCCAAATACAAACAGACAGTTTATACAAGCGAATAATTCTGATGTTATTCCTAATCTTTGGGGTACATTCAACGTTGATTTGGTAGAAAATGAAGGAAGATTAAGAGTGGGTAAAAGATTAATTTTAAATACAAATACTCTAGATATTCCTGAACTAACAAGATACCCTGCAGGTTTTAGATATTTTAATAATGGTTCAGATTCTTCTTTTTATTGTATTGCAGGTAATGGTAATCAAGGTGGAATAAATGTTGGAGAAGTATTTAAAGCCTCAGCCATTGATGGTTCTTGGGCTAAAGTTACAACTTCAGGTTCTCCCGCAGGTATTGATTCCGAAACTTCAGATATTGAAACTGCTTTTGGAGAAATGTATGTAACGAGTGCGATTGACGCAAAAGTATATTACTTAAATAGTTCTAACGTATGGAATAATTTTTCAGCGGGTTCAGCAGGAGATGTAATGATGATGACTTATTACAATGGAAGAATGTACTGTACGAAAGCAGGTAATCAAGTTATTTCTTGGGATTCTTCTCATACAGTCGCTAACTCAGGAAGTTATACACTAACTTTTGATGTTAATACTAGGATTACTTGGTTGAGAAGTTCGTCAAATAGAATTTGGATCGGAACAGTAAATACTCAAGGTGGTAAAGGTTATATTTATGAATGGGACGGAACAACAGTAAATACTCCTACAAAAGCCTATAGACTAGAAGCAGGAGGTGCTTTAGCTTGTGTTATTAAAGATGATGTTCCTTATGTTATTGATACGAATGCTAATTTACTTTATTGGCAAGGGGGAACCTTCAAAAAACTTACAGGATTCAATAGAAAAAAGAATAAGCTTTTGTTCAATCCTTTTTACAAAACGAATCAGCGTTTTATCCATCCTAACGGAATGGCAATAATCAGAGGAAAGATAAATATTTTAATTGATGGTACAAACTTTGATGTTTCTTCTCACAATGGAACACAAGAAGAAACTATCCCTTCTGGTATTTATGAATTTGATGAAACTAGAGGTCTAACACATAAATATTCTTTTGGATTAAGTAAGGCAGGAGGAACGATCATAGACTACGGACAAATAAGAATCTTTGGCGCAGGAGCTATAAGTGAAATTCTTACCGCTCAATCTCCTATCACTACAAACGGAACATTTCTTTGCGGAGCTTCTTATTATGTAGACGCTTCAACTGTTTATGGTGGAATTTTTTACGAAGATTCAAACGATACTTTAAAGAAAATTGGAACAATTATGTCATCTAAAATTGATGCCGATGATGCAACTCCTTACCATTTACCTTCAGTAGAAAATGATTGGTTATCTCTTTATACTTTATACAAACCATTTTTTGATACAGCAGATAAAATTGTGCCGAAATATCGAACTTCAGACGTTGATTTTGTGGAAGCAACTATCACTTGGGTTTCTCCAACAAAATTTACGGTCCCTAATTCTTCAGTAAATATTTCTAATTATTGGACTGCAGGAACTGGCGGGGAAGTTGAAGTTGTGCAAGGACTAGGTTCTGGTAAATGTTCTCATATTATAAATGCAGTAAATGATGTCGGAGTTTGGACCGTTACTGTTGACGAAACATATACTAATGCAACTGGAACTTCTAAAGCTCGTTTCCAAAATTGGAAAAAGATAAGTTCTATTGTTTATAACAATCAAAACTTTAATTCTGATACAATAGGAATAAAATCAACTTGGATTCAGTTTAAAGTTATGATGCTTTTTAGTGGAAAAGATGAAGTAGAAAGATTTATAATTACTAACAGTAACATTAACCCAGCAACATAAAAAAATGGACAACAACTCTAATACACAAATCAATACTCCTTCTCCCCTTCCTCCATTACAGCAAACTGTGAATGCAGGAAATGTTGCAGGAATGAATGCCTCAAAAATTACTGGTATTCCTTATACTCCAAATACTAATAATTATTCTAACGTTCAAACAAATCAACCGACAATTTCTGCTTCTACTCTAACAAACAATACGCCATTAAATTTACCTGCACAAACAAATACTAATACTCAATCAGCTTCAAACAATGCTATCGGAGCAAGTCAGGGAGCTTTATTGGGATTAACTTCAAGTAGTTTAAACAATGCTACTGAAAATTATAATTCTTCAAAAGAAGATGTTATAGGATCAATCAATCAATATCTTAATAAAGGTACAGATCAATTAAATATGGAGAATGCGGCGGGAGTTCCTCAACTTCAAGCTACTGCAAATAGTTTTAATAATCAGTATTTAACTCAAAGTGCTGCTTATAACTCACAATACAACGCTATTCTTAATCGAGTAGGTGGTACAGCAGAAACAAAGGCGGCTGAAATTTCAGCTCTACAGCAACAGCACGGATATGATCTAACTGACACTGCTATCAAAGCTTCTATTGCTTCTACAAACTATACAAATGCAGAAAATATTATTTCTCATCAGATTGATTTGAAATATGCTCCTCTAAAGGACGCTATTGATTATGGAATGCAATTCCTTTCACAAAATAAAGATATTTTGACTCAGCAACAACAAAATGATTTCGCGGCTAAACTTCAAGTTCAAACTCAAACATATACTCAAGGAGTTTATAACGACCATCTTCTTTCAGATACAAAGGTTCAAATGATAAAAGATGCAGCAGCAAATGGAGCTCCTTCAGATGTTCAACAGGCAATTTGGAATGCTCCTGATATTGGTACTGCCGCTTCAGCAGGAGGGCAATATACTGCAAACGGAAATTATACTCCTGTTCAAACTGGCTATGATCCAAATACAGGACTTCCTATTTATTCAGGATTCAATCAAAAGACTGGACAACTTGAAGTCAAAAACCCTAGAGGAATTTTGGGTCAAACTGGTTCAGATCAGACCACAGTTACGGGAGCAGACGGTACGAGTTATCAAATGGGTGCAACTACAACTTTGGGTGCTTATGCAAAAGCAACTCAAACTCAAGTAAATAATATTACGGCAACTGTCGCTAAAATAAATTCAAGTGTTGGAACTGTTACTGATGCTAAGAGTGCTCAATTCGCTATCAATACAATCAATCAAAATTCTCCAATTACAGGACAAATGGTTATGAATGCTGCAACAAAATATGGAGTTGATCCTGCAACTCTTATCGGAGTTATGAATGCCGAAACTCAACTAGGAACAGATGGAAGTAAGGGAGCTATTGGAAATAATTTTGGAAATGTTGGCAACACAGA
>SESF01011000.1_pt1 | contig 36937 bp, 18 predicted proteins | sample 3171521 | NCBI WGS metagenome assembly SESF01 (sample SAMN10866945, study PRJNA518727) | freshwater metagenome | biome: subpolar coniferous forest; feature: holomictic lake; material: water; isolation source: holomictic Lake 227, 6 m and 8 m depth | place: Canada: near Kenora, Ontario | collected...
AACGAAACGGATGAAGCCACAGGAGAGGAGATACCAGACCGCAACGCAAGTGAAGGGATTGAGCCCCGAAATGTTTCTTGTTGATGAGGCCGACAGTGTTCATGTACTGGAAGGCAGCAAGGCGCAGGGCGTAAAGGTGAGCCGTGCGCGTCTCGTCCGGGGTCTGAGGCCGTGGTATGGTATCGAATGCGTGTTGCAGGAACTTGGGAGACCCTTGCGGCTTCCCCGAAAGGGGATACTGTCCGACAATCCGAAAAGGAAAGGACGACGGGACGGACGCATGGGAGTCGGACTGGCTCATAGTAGAGGCGTAACAGGGGTAATGCCCTGCGCGGGGAAACCCGACTCGAAGGGGCTGGCGGTAGTGTGCAGAGGTCAAGGGAAACAAGGACGGTACGAGAGACTGGCAAACCATGCAAACGGAACTTGACCACATATCGGACAAAGCGAAAAGGGACGGGAGTTGCCGCATCAACAATGTGGCATATCTCCTGAACGAGGAGAACCTGACGGAATGCTTTGGTCAACTGAAAAAGGGCAAAGCGGCAGGGACGGACGGAGTGACGCTGGAAGAGTATGGGCGGAACCTTGGTGAAAATCTGCGTGGCCTAGTGGAACGGATGAAAAGACAAGCCTACAAACCGCAACCGGTCAGACGGAGCTATATTCCCAAAGCAAACGGGAAAATGCGTCCGCTCGGGATTCCCTCGATCGAAGACAAGGTCGTGCAGAAGGGGATGACCCGAATACTGGAGGCGATATACGAGGTGGATTTTCAGGACTGCTCCTACGGGTTCAGACCGAACAGGGGCTGTCACCAGGCACTGAACCGACTGGGCAAGATCATCATGACGCAACCGATCAACCACATCATAGACGCGGATATCAAGGGGTTTTTCGATCATGTCGATCATGGCTGGCTGGTGAAGTTCCTGGAACATCGGATCAGCGATCCGAACTTCATGCGGCTGGTGAGCCGCTTCCTGCGGAACGGGTACATGGAGGAAGGGAAGATGTTCGACGTCGAAGAGGGGACACCGCAGGGCGGTGTGATATCCCCTGTCTTGGCGAACGTCTACCTTCACTACGTCCTTGATCTGTGGGTGGAACGGGTGATTAAAGAGAGATGTCGGGGCGTGGTGGAAATGGTGCGGTATGCGGACGACTTTGTCATTTGCGTGCAGTACAAAGACGAGGCGGAGAGTATCCTGAAGGAACTGAAGGAACGGCTGGCGAAGTTCAGTCTGGAATTGGCGGAAGACAAGACACGGTGCATCGCGTTTGGCAGATTCGCCAAGCAGAATGCGGAGGCTAAGGGTGTAAAGCCTGCGACCTTCGACTTTCTTGGCTTCACCCATTTCATCGACAAGACACGGACGGGCAAGTATAAGCTCGGACGGAAGACCGACCGTAAGAAGCTGACGGTAAAAATGAAAGCGCTAAACGAATGGCTCAAAGGTGTAAAGAACAAGATCCCGATGAGGGAAATATGGAAGACGCTTAAAGCCAAACTCGCTGGGCATTTCAGATACTATGGCGTAAGTGGAAACTTTAGAGGAATCAGTAGATACTGGGTGGAAGCGATACGGCTGGCTATGAAGTGGATGAACAGGCGAAGTCAGAAGAAAAGTTTTAACTGGAAGACATTCGCACAGTACATGGAACGCTACCCGTTGCCGAAGCCGAAGATTCATCACAACTTCTATGACCTCAAGCCAATGTTCGTGAACACAATCGAAGAGCCGTATGTGGGAAAACTACAAGTACGGTTCTGTGAGGGGCATTGAAATGCCGTTCAGAAAACTGAAAACGTTTATCAAGTAAGTTAAAAGAAAGGTATCATAATATGTCTACTCGACATAAACATCCCCGAAACACCCCTCGTCTTATGCCGCATCGCGTCCTTCCACCGCTGTTGCTGCCGACGCTATTACTGGCGTGCGTCCTGCCGGGCGTCTGCCATGCCGACTGGATGCTGGTGGACCGGTTCCAGGCCACCGCGTCCGGCGGAAATCCGGCGGTGGATCTGGGATGGACGGTTGATCGCGGCAACGGGGCGACGGTCGAGACGGTACCCGGGACCAGCGGCGATCTGGCGGTGCGCGTCCACCATCTGAAGGCCGACAGCGGCAATCACGACATCATGTTCAACCGTGGTTTCCTGCGTCTCCGCCCGGGCGCTACCGGGACGGTCTTCCTGCGCTTCATGGTGCCGGAGGGGACCGGGAACATCGCCGTGTCGGTCGCCTATACCGAAAGCCACCTGGATGCGGGGACCCGCCTGGGCGGAGTCCAGATCGGGGGGAATGCCACCGGGCTCGGCATCAGCGGCATCGCTGGAGGTGCGCCTGCACTGAAACTCATGCGCGGGCGCTGGTACCGCCTGTGGATGGTGATCGAGAACCGTGTCGACGCTGCGGGCGTCGGTTCAGCCGTCCTGTCCGAGGACAAGCCAGGCGCGCTTCAGCAGGTCGTTCCCGGGGCTCTGAGCAAGGGCCGAGCGGCAGCGCAACTCGATTTCTCATGCGTCGGCGTGCTCAAATCCAACACCAGCAAGGACACTGATTTCTGGATCGATGATCTGTTTGTCAACAATTCCGGCCGGAACCTGAACGATCCGCTGGTCACTGCCCAGCCCGTCGCCGCCACCCGGCAGGAGCTTGCGCTGTCGGTGGACCTGAAGCCCGCGGGAACCCCATCCGGCGAGGTTCATGAGGGCATCGATGCACTCGGGCCCAATAGCGTCTATCAGAGCATGGCTCCAAGCGACGTCACCATGCCCATTCCCAGATTTCCGGCTTTCAGGGTGCTGCCGCTGGCGCCCTGTTCCAACGGTGTCACGCTGGCTAAGACCTACCCGCTGGATCCCGGCCTCGCACGCTTCCTGCCCACTTTGAATCTGTCGACGGTGCAGGGAGGTGTCACGGCCCCATTCCATCGGGGTGGTGCTGGTTGCCGATTCGATTACCGGGTCGGGAATCTGCTGCGGCTGGTGGACGCATCGGTCGTTGGCGAGGAACGGATCACCGAGATGCTGCTGCTCACCCATCGCCTGGCGCTGGTGCGGCTGCGTGCAGCAGGAGGGCCTCCGCTGTCACTGTCCGTCTCCTGGTCGGCTATCGGGACGACTGTCACTCAGCCGATCGCCAGCCATCCATCCGCCCGGGTGATCCTGAACGGGCTCGGATGGCATGCGCTCGATGTGGTCCCCGGCCCAGCCGGTGCCCGGATCGCGGTCCTCGTCTATGAAGCCGCAGACCGCGCCGAGGCCGAACGCCTGCTCGATAGCGGTGCTGCCGCGGCGGCTGGGTTCGACGCTACCTGGGCGAAGTTGGCGAAATATCACGACCTGACCCCGTTCTTGACCGGGACCGAAACGCCGCTGCAGCGGAACCTGGTGGCGGCCTGCATCAATCGTGCGCTGCGCAACCAGCGTCAGGGCGGTGTGATCCGGCAGCCATCGTCGATCGAATTCTTCGGGCCCGAATGGCTGACTGCCGATAATGTGTGGATGTGGTTCCTGCCAGCCTGCCGGTACAATCTGTGGATCGACCCCTCGTTCTATGCCAATTCACTGCGGGCGATCCTGGATCAGCAGGATGAGGACGGTCATACGCCGCAGATGGTCAGCCAGTTTGGCGGAGGCGCGACCCAGAATCCGGACATCTCACCGATCGCCTACGAATACTACCGTTTTTCCGGTGATCGCACGATCCTTCCGTATGCCGTTCCTCGCCTGGCGAAGATGTACCATTGGTTCTTGAAAAATCGCAATCCCGACGGCAGCGGCCTGTTCGCCATCGGCGATGCCAGCAACCCACTGAAATTCAATATCGGTGAATATGGCCGGGATAATGGTCCCGTTGAACACGGCGTCATACCTTCCATGCGTGGCATCGCGGAGGTGGATGGGCGTCAGGAGCGGCTCTATCTGCCCGATATCATCGCCTGCCAGGCCCGCCTGGCCGAGGATATCGCCACCATGGCCCATGAATTGGGGGACGCGGACACCGAGCGGTTCTTCACTGGCGAATACCAGCGGGTGAAGGACTGGGTTAATACCCATCTCTGGGACGAGGAGACGAAATTCTATTACCCCGTCACCCGTGCCTCCAAGACCATGGTGAAACGGCGGCTGAACACCGCCTTCTGGTTGCTGTGGGCGGGCATTCCCGATCGGCAGCGGAAGGATGCACTTGTCCAGGCGCTGATGGATCCCAAGCAGTTCCTCGCCACGATCCCGGTGCCGCAGCTCGCCCTCAACGATCCCTTCTTCGATCCCAAGATCACCCACTGGGGCGACGGACACTGCTGGCCCATCGATTCATCGATCATCTTCGACGGTCTGTTGCGCTACCGGGAATGGGACACCGCCGCCACCTTCGCCCGCCATTGGAACGAGGGGGTGTTCAACGCCATCTCCAAGACCTATCGGCCTTCCGAATGGTATACCCATGATGGGCGCGCTGTCGGAAATCCGATCATGGGCACCGCGGGCTGTCTGCCGTTGGTGTTCCAACGGTATCTCAAGGAATATGATGCTGGAACCGTCAAGACCGAGTGGTCCAAGCTGATTCCGCCGGTCAAGCAATGACGTTGAACGAGAGAATAGACACGAACCTATAAAAGATAAGGAAATACAAGTGAAGAACCATCCCCGAAACACATCAAGTCTCCCTATTAAGACGCATCGTATCCTTCCCCTGCTGTTGTTGCCGCTTATGGCTGCTGCTGCCGTTGCCGAGCCGATTGTCCAGGAGCGCTTGCCTATTGAGGTTCGCGCCAAGCAGGTCAAAGACCTGCGCTATGGCATGTTCATCTGCTGGTCGTTGAGCGCCTTCTCGGGCTCGGAGTGGACCGATCCGGTTGGTAAGGACGCCAGCTACTTCAAGGTTACGGGCTGCGATACCGACCAATGGGCGCGCACGGCCAAGGAGGCTGGGATGGGCTACATCCTCTTTCTGGTCAAGCATCACGACGGCTTCTGCCTGTGGGACACCAAGACCACGGAGTTCAAGGTGACCAAATCGCCCCTGGGCATTGATGTGATCAAGCAGTTGCGGGCGTCCTGCGACAAGTACGGCATCAAATTGGCTATCTATTTCTCCGAGGGCGACTGGACCTTCCCCGGAGCGAAAGGGATGAAAGTGACCCACGGTTCCGGTCAGGCCCCGGAGCTTGTCCGTGCGCAATTGCAGGAACTATGCACCCAGTACGGGCCAGTGGAGTTCTTCTGGCTCGACTGCGCCGGCGGCCATGCCGGGCTCAAGCACGATGAGATCGTGGCCTGGATCAAGAAGTTCCAGCCCAACTGCCTGGTGGGCGCCAACGGCGGCCACCCGTCCGAGGGCTTCGAGTTGCGGGCCGGCGAGATCGCCCGGCCCACGCAAGAGCCGGGGTTCGCGGTGTCCGAGTTCACGTTCCCGCTGTTGACGGAACATGCCGGCGGCGCCAAGTGGTTTTACTCCCTGCCCAAGCACGACCACCTGTGCCGCTCGGCCGAGGACATCTACGGCGCCTGGCAACTGGCGGTGAAAAACGATCTCATCTTCTCCGCGAACGTGGGCCCGAACTACGAGGGCAAGCTGCGCGAGATCGATGTAAAGACCCTGCGCCAAGTGGGCGATTGGATTCGCAATCCCTCCCAGGGACCCGCGCCGCTGCCCCCCGCGCTTTCCAGCGGCAAACCGGTCACCGCCTCCAGCGTGGACCCGGGCTATCATGCACGGCGTTGGACCCCGGATGCCACTGTGGACGATAACACCAGTTTCGTTTCCTACTGGGTTTCGCACCGCGACGCCCGGGATGGCTGGCTGGCAATCGACTTGGGTGCCCCGCAGACGATCGGGCGGGTGGAAATCTATGAGCGCCTCAACCACTCCATCCAAAGTTTCGCCATCGAAATCCTCGACGGCGACGTGTGGAAGCCGGTTGCGAGCGGCACCACCATCGGACCGAAGAAAGTCCTCGATTTTCCGCCGGTGCAGGCCCGCCAGGTGCGCCTGCACGTGCTGAAATCCTCATCGCATATCGTCATCGAGGAATTCCGCATTCTGCCGCCGGCCAACAGGTAATCGAAGGATACCGTGTGAGTAAGGAGTTATAACCAAGGAGAAACAATCATGATAAACCAAACACGAAACACCCCACGTCGCCTTCGTATGCCGCATCGCGCCCTTGCCCTGCTGTTGCTGCCGCTCTTGGCTACTGCTGCCGTCGCCGAGCCGATTGTCCAGGAACGCTTGCCGATCGAGGTTCGCGCCAAGCAGGTCAAAGAGATGCGTTTTGGCATGTTCATCTGCTGGTCGTTGAGCACCTTCTCGGGCACGGAATGGACCGACCCCGTCGGCAGGGATCCCAGCTATTTCAAAGCCACCGGCTGCGACACCGACCAGTGGGCGCGCACGGCCAAGGAGGCGGGGATGGGCTACATCCTCTTCCTGGCCAAGCACCACGACGGTTTCTGCCTGTGGGACACCAAGACCACGGAATTCAAGGTGACCCGATCGCCCCTGGGCATTGATGTGCTCAGGAGCTTGCGCGGCTCCTGCGAAAAGTACGGCATCAAGCTGGCCCTCTATTTCTCGGAGGGCGACTGGACCTTCCCTGGAGCGAAAGGGATTAAAGTGACCCACGGTTCCGGGCAGGCGCCGGAGCTTGTTCGTGCGCAATTGCAGGAGCTATGCACCCAGTACGGGCCAGTGGAGTTCTTCTGGCTCGACTGCGCCGGCGGCCATGCCGGGCTCAAGCACGCGGAGATCAATGCCTGGATCAAGAAGTTCCAGCCCAACTGTCTGGTGGGTGCCAATGGCGGCCTTCAGGCCGATGGCTTCGAATTGCGGGCAGGGGAAGTTAGTCGTCCGACTCCGGTCACCACCTTCCCGGTGGGGGAATTCACCTTTCCCATCCTGCCCACCAGCGAGGGAGGAAAATATCGCGGCGATGGTGCGATGTGGTTCTATTCGCTGCCGAAATACGATCAGCTCTGCCTGCCGGCGGAAGACGTGCTCAACGCCTATCGAGCTGCCGTGAAACAGGATCTCATCCTGTCGTTGGATGTCGGTCCGAACCATGCCGGCAGACTGCGTGACATCGACGTCAGCACCTTGCAGCAGGTCGGGGCGTGGATCCGGGATCCCGCCAAGTCTCCGGCTCCTCTCGCCCCGGCGCTCTCCAGCGGTCGGCCAGCCACCGCTTCAAGTTTCTGGGGCCATGGCACCGAGGCCGCTGCCGCCTTCGATGACGACCTTAACTTCTATTCCCGGTGGAATGCCGGGAGGGGCTCGGTTCCTCCGCATTGGCTGGAGGTCGACCTTGGCCGTGAACAGGTGGTCGGACGCTTCGAGATCGCCGAACGGACCTTCTACCGGGTCCAGGAGTTTGCGATCGAATGTTTTGGGCCGGAGGGATGGCGAAAGGTCGCCGGGGGCACCACCATAGCCGGGGTCAAGATCATCGATGTGCCTCCCTTGTCTGCCAGGCGAGTGCGTCTGGTGATCACCAAGGACAACGGGCTTCCGGCGATTGAGGAGTTCCGGGTTCTGCCGCCGGCAAAGAACGCACCGTGACTAGAAAACCAATTGAACCAGAAACATCAACACAACATGGAGCATTTATGACCAATCAACACCATCATACTCACCACATCCTATGCGGGCACGGATGCCGCCTGGGCCGGATCCTGCTGGCCGGATGGGGAGCCACCTTGCTCGCCAGTCACTTGTTCGCGGTGCCCGCAGTCTCCGCCGCGAATGTCGCGGCTGTGCAGCGCGAACGGTTGGAGCGATACGCCGCCGTGCGCACTTCCTATGATCCGGCCGCTGCGTGCATGCTGATCGGCAACGCCGAACTGGGCGGCCTGGCCACCGCCTCCGGCACGGGCTTCCGCAACCTCCACGCCGCCGACCTTTGGCGCGAAAGCGGCCAGTACCGGGGGGAACGCACGAGTTATCATGAATGCTGGCTGGCCTGCCCGGATTTTCCCAAGCAGCGACAACCTTCGTCGTATCGGCAGGAGCTGCGCCTTACCGACGGGGTGGTCAAGACCCGCGTCGAATACGCCGCCGACAGTGGCTATGAGGCCGAGTTGTTCTGCTCGAGGGCCAGCCGGCGTTTAATCGTTCTAAAGCTCACCAGCCTGAGCAAGACCGCCACGCAGAAGTGGTATTGGAATAACTCGAGCTACATCGTCAGCAGCCCGGCGGCCGATTTGCTCTACGGACAGATCAATTCCACCAATGTGACACAGCATGCCTGGGTCCTGCGGCTCAGCCGGCCGTGGCAGCAGGAAGGCAGGGGCTCCGTGCTGGCCCTGGGAGCTGGCGAGACGGTCACACTGACGTTCTCCCTGGTGACCCGGTGGGCCGAGGCCGATTTCGCCGGGGCCTGTCAAAAAATGGTCCGGGATGCGGGTTCGGATTACGCCGCCCTGGCGGCGGCACAGAACGCTGCGTGGTCCGGGCTATGGCAGCAGGCGGCGGTGTTGGCCATCCCCGATCGCGACTTCGAGCAGATGTGGTATCGCTCCCTGTTCTGGACCCTGTGCACCTGCGGCAGCGAACGGTTCCTGCCCGGAGAGTCCCAGTTCGCCTACACCTGCTGGGGAATGTATCCATTCACCTATGGCGCGGCCGGCTGGGGCGCCCAGGCGCTCATCACGGCCGGCTTCCCGCACGAGGCGCGGGCGATGCTCGATTGGCACTATAAGCCGGAGGCGTTGCGGAAAAATGCCGAGTTCTTCACGCGTCGACTGATCGAGAAACCGGCTCTCCCGGAGGCGTTGTCGTTCGCCCATAGTGCGTTCCCCGACGGCCGTAACATGCCGTCGAAACATTATGAACTTCAGCGCCACATCGACGGCTTCGCCGGCGCATTTTTCTATCGTTACAGCCGCTTCTATCCCGATGCCAAATATCAGCGCGACGTGGTGTATCCCGTGCTGAGCGGCGTGGCGGAGTTCTACCGGGGCCTGACCTCCGTGGAGCCCAAGTCGGGATCGCTGGTCCTGCCCAAGATCACCTCGCTTACCGAGGATCTGATCGCGCCCAACGTGATCGACGCGACTTTGGCCGCCAAGTGGAGCTGGCTGCTGGCCGACCGCCTGGCAGGCGAACTCGGGGTGGATGACCCGCGGCGGGCAGAATGGCGCCGGTTGGCGGAGCAGATCTGCCTGCCTCAGGATCCTGATCGATACCTGGAGTTTTTCGGCGACAACGGCCGTCGTCCCGGCGCCGGGTACATGGGCGTTCGCGGCTTCGCGTACCTGGGCTATCCGACGTTGGAACTGGTGCCGCAGCTCGATGCGCCCAAGGCTGCCCGTACCCTGGATAGCGCCTGGCTGCGCAACCGCGAGGGCGAGGGCATGATCGGCTTCGTCGCCAACTGGTACGCCCTGTCCGATACCTCCTACGGACGCGGCGACCACGCCCTGGCCATTCTTCGTCATAACTTAAAATGCCTCGACCAATGGGGCCTGGGCCTGAAGGAGACGGCGGATCCCAAGTGCCCGCACATCTATTTCACGGACAACTATACTTCGTTCCTTATGGTGCCGCTGGCCATGGCGGTGCAGTCGTACGACCACCGCATTTCGATATGCCCGGCCGTTCCCACGGCATGGAAGGAGTTCGCCTTCTACAACGTGCCCGCAGAGGACGGCATCCGGGTCTCCGGCGAAATGATCGATGGGAAGATCGCTTATGTTGACTTTCAAAAGGACGGCCGGTCTCTTCTCAGGCTGAATGAAAAGAGGACCGTTCGGATCCTTGGCGGATCTGGCGCCATCAAATTGGAGGTGCTGGATAGCGAGTAGTTACAAGCCAAGCACGACAACCTCACGGAGCGCAAATGAAGGGCGCATGAACGGAAGAAAAGGAAGGGGATATGAAGAAAAAATGGATTGGGGCGTTGGTGGTTGCCCTGTGGGCGGGAATTGGGATGCCGGCGGAGTCGCCGGCCCAGACAGGCCAGGGGCATCCCTTCGCCTGCGCGGATTACTACCAAGGCAAGGTTTTCATTGTTTCCGCCCAAGGCCAGGTGGAGTGGGAATACAAAGCGGGCAGTTGCGCTGACCTGTGGGTGTTGCCCAACGGCAACCTGCTTTTCAACACTCACTTCGGCGTGGCGGAGGTGACGCGCGACAAGAAAATTGTTTTTAACTACACCGGCTCGCCGGTCAAGCACAACGTGAAGCAGAAGGACGGATCGCTGAAGGAAGAGGAAAGCCCCTCCGAGGTCTTCACCTGTCAGCGGCTGGCCAACGGCAACACGTTCGTCGGTGAGTGCAACACCGGCCGACTGCTGGAGGTGGCCCCGGATGGCAAGACCATTGTCAAGGAGGTGCGTTTGCTGCCGGAAGGCGCCAACGGCGGGCACGGCTTCATGCGCAATGCCCGCGTGCTGGCCAACGGCAACTACCTCGTGGCGCACATGGACTCCAGGGTCGTGAAGGAATACGACCCCAACGGCAACGTGGTGCGAAAGATTCCGACCAAAGGCGGTCCGTACAGCGCCGTTCGGCTTCCCGACGGCAACACGCTGATCGCCTGCGGCGAGGGGCCGAGCAAAGCCCAAGTATTTGAGGTGGACCAGGGCGGGCGGGTGGTTTGGGAAATCACCAACGACGATCTGCCCGGTATCCAACTCGCGTTCATGACCGGTTTGCAGCGCCTGCCCAACGGCAACACGGTCATGAGCAACTGGCTGGGGCACGGAAAGTTCGGCCAAGCTCCGCACGTGATTGAGGTGACCCGCGACAAGAAGGTGGTCTGGACCTTTGCTGACCACAAGGCAGTGAGTACGGTCTCCAGTATCCAGGTGCTGGACGTGCCCGGTGATCCCATCAAAGGCGAGGTTCTGCACTGAGGAGGCTTTCCTATTAGCATTAAGTGTGAGTTGCTCTTCAGGCGCAATGGGCAAGGAGGGGTTGCGGTGCCATGAGAACGATACCTGCGACGGCACCGGCTTCAACGACCCGTTTTACACCTGGGTCGCTTTGCTGGCTTTGATGCAGGTTGAATACCGGAGTGCAACGTTGAATAAGAAACATGACTATGACGAAAATGCATAACATGCTATGAAACTTATCCATACAGTCTTAGTCGCTCTTGTGTTGCCGTTCCATTGAGCAGGCACGTCCACGTTCTTAAAAGGGAGAAAATAATGATAGATAATGCACGAAAATTCAGTCGTCGTTCGTTCCTGAAGGCAGGAGTGGGCACCACCGCCATGTTGGAAATGTCAGCCATGCCGATAGTCGCGGGCGGAAACCAGGACGCCCCCGGAAAGTCGGCCCGTAAGGTAAAGCTGGCGGCCATCGGCACCGGCAGCATGGCGAAGCAAGACTTGCAGAACATGTTAGACGAAGAATTCGTGGCCTTCTGCGACGTGGATGAGCGCAGTCTCCAATGGGTGCGCGAGAAATTTCCGAAAGCGAAAATTTACAAGGATTACCACGTCATGCTCAAGGAGGTGCATGAGTTGATCGATGCGGTGACGGTGATCGTGCCCGACCACATCCATGCCCCGGCGGCGCTGGAGGCGATGAAGTATGGCAAAGCGGTATTCTGCGAGAAACCGATGGCCCATTCCGTGGCCGAATGCCGCGCCATGCGGACGATGGCCAAGGCGAAGAATATCATCACCCAGGTCGGTAACCAGGGTCATGCCTCCGAACACATGCGGATCTTCAAGGAATGGGTGCTCGACGGGGCGATCGGGCGAGTCAAGGAAGTCCATGTGTGGTGCGATATGATGCAGTGGTTGTACTACCACAAGCCGGCCGAACTGGATCTGCATCCGCCGGTTCCCGCTGAGCTGGATTGGAATCTCTGGCAGGGGGCGGTCCCCGAGCATGCGTATCTGGAAAACTGCGTCCCTCAGAAATGGCGTGGCTGGCGCATGTATGGCAGCGGAGCGCTTGGAGACTGGGTCTGCCACATGTTCGACCCGATTTTCTGGACGTTTGAATTGGATATGCCGGTGGCGGTCACGGCCGAGATTGACGGTTATGATGGGCCTGCATCGGAATTCATCTATCCCAAGGGCTCGAAGATCACCTGGGAGTTCATCGTCAAGTCGAGCGGCGAGCCGTTGAAGATTCACTGGTATGACGGCACAATCAAGGTGCCGCGTCCGGCGGATCTCGAACCGGAACGAAAATTGGACATCGCTGGAGTCTATGTCGTGGGCGACAAGGGTACGATCCTACACGGCGCTCATGGCGCGGGCAGTTGCCGCATCATCCCGGAAAGCAAGATGCAGGCCTATAAGCGTCCGCCGAAGACCTTGTCGCGCTGCCAGGTTGGCCACTACAAGGAATGGCTGAATGCGGTGCGTGAGGGGGTGCACTCTACCGGGTCGCCTTTTGAATATGGGGGTCGATTGACGGAGGCGGGGTTGCTGGGACTGGTCGCACAGCGTTTTCCGGGCCGGCGATTGATCTACAGCGAGGCGGAAATGCGATTTACAAACTGCGAGGAAGCGAACAAGTGGTTGTACCCGGTGATGCGCGAGGACCGGAAATTCATGTAAAAGATATCGGTGACGTTCTTAGGTAAAATACTGACTAGAAAGTTGTAGTGGTGTAATTCACACAGGCGGAGGAGAGGATGAGACGATGCCGCGTGTTGGTCAGATACCGGATGGCGACGTTGAACGGGAAAGGCGAAAAAGAAACATGACTATGATGAAAATGCATAACATTCTATGAAACTTATCCATACAGTCTTAGCCGCTCTTTTGCTGGCGACGTTGGCGGTGAGAAGGGGCGTGGAAAATCCTCTCCCGCCAGCTTCATGCAATCTGCGACTCACCGCGCCGGTGTCGGATTGGTTCGAAGGCATTCCCATTGGCAATGGCCAATACGGCGCCCTTATCTGGGGTGGTGGCCAGGAGATTATCGTCCGGCCCAGCCGCCTCGATTTATGGGACGAGCGATTCAATGCGGATGTCCCGGCGGCTGACTTCACCTACGCACACTTGCAAAAAGCCGTCGCCTCGGGCACCTCCGGCAACTTTCGCGGATGCACCCGAGGAGCCATGCAGATCGGTACCGGCCGGCTGCATATCACGCTCCCGCAGGGGAGATCAGCGCGCCGGTTCGATTTGGATTTGGGGAAGGCGGAGGCCTCGGTTGAGTTGGATGACAACAGCCGGATTTTGGCGATGGCGCCGCATGGCCAAGCGGTGCTGGTGCTGCGTCTCCCGTGCCGGCCGGCGGAGGTCCGGCTATCAGGCCCCGGCCTCAAACCGGCGGAGCCAAAGAGTGTGGGGGACCATCCCTGCGAGTGGTGGTATCAGCAGCAAATTCCGGCCGGCACCGATTATGGGTTTGTCACCACCAATGGTCAAGTGCCTGCGTGGTCGTTCCTGGTTTATGCGCGCTTGGCCGAAACCCCGGATGGCGCGCTCATCGTGATGACGATCACCTCCTCCAAAACCGATGGGGCGGACCTTCTGGCTGCCGCCCGCGCCCGGGCGGCGCAAGCCATCGAGCGCGGCTACGATGCATTGGCCGCTGCCCATCGCAAGCAGTGGGCCGCATTCTGGAACCACTCGGCAGTCCAGGTGCCGGATGCTGGCCTCATGCGCCAATATTACTTGAATCGGTACTATCTCGGGGCTGGCAACACTCCCGGAAATCCAGCCCATGCCACTCTACAGGGGCTTTGGATCGCAGACGGTCCGTTTCCGCCATTCCGCAACAATCTCCATAACGACCTCGAATCCCAAGCGCAGTACATGGCCTATCAGACGGCGGGCGACTTCGCCGAGGGTCGCGTGTTCCTCGACTACCTTTGGGATCGCCTCCCGGTGTGGCGGCGGTATGCCGCGCGCTTCTTTGGAACCGCTGGCGCGATGGTCCCCTCCTGCTGCTCGCTGGCGGGCAATCCCACCGGCGGCTGGCCCCAAGTTTGGACTTCGCCGACGTATCCCGGCTGGTTTGGGTGGCTCTTCTATCAGCATTGGCGTTACACGAAGGATCAAGACTTCCTGCGCGACCGTGCTTATCCCTGGTGCCGGGAAATCGCGGAATGCTGGCGGGGATTGCTCAAGCCGGGGCCGGATGGCACGCTCCTTCTGCCTCTTTCGACGTCGGCCGAAATCTTCAACGACTCGCCGCGCGCATGGCTGAAACCGAATAGCACTCAAGATCGCGACCTGATGGCGGTGCATCTGCTGGCCACCGCGGAAATGGCCGACGCCCTGGGAAAGAGCGCCGAGGCCGCACAATGGCGCAAGATGGCTGGTGCTGTTGGCCCCGTCCATATCGGTCCCGACCAGGCCCTGATGTATGGTGCGGGCGAACCGGTTGCCGGTAGCCACCGGCATTTCTCGCACGTGATGGGGATCTGGCCTTTTTCCTTCATGACCGTGGATGGTTCCGAGCGGGACCGGGCGGTGATTGCGGCGACCATGAAAGCGTTTGATCGGGACGGGGAAAGTGCGTGGCTGGGCTTTAGCTGGCCATGGATGTCCGCGATCCGGGCTCGAACCGGAGATGCCGAGCAAGCCTGGCGCCACCTCGATCTCTTTGTGCGTGGCTTCGTTTCCCGCAATGGCTTTGATATGAATTCGGATATCAATGGTGTAGTAGGCAAAGCGAAAAAGTCGGGCTACTTCACGCTGGAAGCCAATGTCCTTGCCCAACAGGCTCTCCACGAAATGTTAATCCAGAGCTGGGCGCACGGTACTGGCAGCGGCGAGCCTGGCGTGATCCGCCTGTTTCCGGCCACCCCCTGGGAATGGCATGAGGCCTCTTTCCAGGATCTGCGTGCCGAAGGCGGTTTCCGTGTCTCCGCAAAGCGCCAGAACAACGCCACCGTCTGGTTCAAGATCGTCGCCGACGCCGACGGCGTGCTCAAGCTGCGCGACAATTTCGGGGGACGCACACCGAAGTGGCGCGGTCTCGACATGACGAAAGCCGGAACGCATTTCGAACGTGCGATGCGCCACGGTGAAGTCGTTGAGGCAACGCTACTGACGCCGGCCGAACTGCCGCCCAAGCCGGGGAACGTTTACGCGCCCCTCGCGTCCAACAAGGAACCCCAACCATGAAAACCACCCTCACACTCATAACTGCGCTGCTGCCCGCGCGTCTGGTAATCGCCGCCTTTTAAGCCACTCTCGTTTTCGGCGACACTGACGCGGATCAGCGATCCGGTGTTTGGCGAAGGCCAGGCCGTCAAGCTCGCTGGGGCCCAGACCCCGCCTGAAGGCGATACAGCAACGGCAATGGGGTTACGAGGACGAATTGACTGATTGACCGAGTGACGGATTGATCGCTGAGGACGGGTTGACCCGCCTTCGCCACTAGGTCTCCGGCGGGCAGGCCAAACCAATCAATCCGTCAATCCGTCAATTCGTCACTCAGTCCTTCCTTAAGCCTTCTCTATTTGCCGCGTTCCGCGGCAGTCGGGATAGGCTGAGCAGCCCCAGAAATCACCTTTGGAGGATGTGCGGCTTCGCATGGGCTTACCACACGTGGGGCAGGGCGGTGAATCCTGCTGTTGTGCAACTGCTGCCTTTCTTGCGGTGCTCATCCGCTCGCGGATACCACCTTCCTCGACGAACGTTCCTTCCTGTGACTTGAGCTGGCGATTGAGCAAGCCGATAGTCCGTTGCGCCAGGACCAAGAGGGCATTCGCACAGACGATGTCATTGCTGCTCTCCAGCCAGGGAGCGAATTTACGCTTTTGACTGTGGAGGTAGACCCAATGGTCGTGTACTTCGTCATCCGTATGGACAAAGGGGTCTAATAGAATGGAGACAATCGTCTGATACTCGTTAGAATGGACACTCCACGGAACTTCGTCGCGAAACCCGATGTAGTCTTCCAAATCGCCGGTTAACTCCTCCATGCTGGCCTTTGCTACGTTGGTGAGTTTGATTTCGGTTTCCGAGGAGGTTTGTGCACTGGAGGAACCTTCAATGATATTTTGCTTGCAGGAGCGCGACGCGCCAACCATCTGTCCGACCGACTTACCAAGCGGGTCATCCTTCCAAGAGATGAACCGTTTACAAAAGCTCATCACCCCGAGATGGACGATGGTTGCAAAGTTCAACGAATATAATCGACGGAAGCCACCACTCTTTTTGAAGATGGTGGGCACGATTTTTTCTTCTGACATAAAACGACCCTTCTTTTTAGTTATTAATGGGACTTATTATCCGTATTAGGCGCGCTTAAGGGAAGATTAATTTTTTTTGAGGACGGGTTGACTGATTGACCGAGTGACGGGTTGATTGCTGAGGACGGGTTGACTGGGCAGGCCAAATCAAGCAATCAGTCAATCAGTCAATTCGTCACTCAGTCCTCCCTGTTACCTCCGCCTTCCCACCTCCCCATACCCCCTGTTTTGGGGGATAGCGCCCAAAGCCATTTTCTGATAAATTAGCGTTGTCAATGAAGCTGGTTTAGGTGACAGTTAATAAAACAAACCGGGGGGCGATGACGATGACGAGAACGAACGTGATGGTGCTGGGGCTGCTGTTTCCGATGTTGGGTTTTAGTGCCTGGTTGAAGGTGGACGATTTCCAGTCCAGGGATCCCGGTGCAAACTTAAAGGGCGTTGATGGGTGGCATGTGGATGGTTCGGCCGCAGCCATTGTTGGCTCGGATCCGGCACAGCCGGAGAACCGCGCGATGCAGATGCGCTTGTCGAAGCCCGATGCACCCGATCATCAAATCGTCTTCCACCGCGGCTATCTTCACATCGAACCCGGCAAGACCGGTTCGATCTTCCTGCGTTTCCGCCTGGGTGATGGCTTGATGGCGGATGGGAAGGTTCAGACCGCCCGACTAAGCGTGTGCATCTCGGAAGCGGGCTTGAACGCCGGATGTCCGTGCGGGGGAGTCCTCATTCAAGGCGTAGAGCCGCAGATTTCCGGAGTCGACGCCAAGAAGGGCCTCAAGCTCAAACGCCAGCAATGGTACAAATTATGGATGGTGGTTGAGAGCCAGACTGGCGCCACAGCCCGCGGCAAAGCGTGGCTCCAAGAAGATGCGCCCGGGGCAACCCGGATGGAGGTGCCGGGAGGGACGACGCCGGCGCGGACGCGACCGATATTGACCCTGTCGTGCCTTGGTTTCATAAACGATCACAACTACCCCGCCACTGATCGCTGGGTCGATGACATTTTCATCGACAATTCGGGGGTCAATGAAAGCGATCCCCTCCGCGAGGGCGCAAGCCAGTCGTTCGGCGGAGCCCCCCAGCAGGCCCTCTTGACCGTTCCCTTCCAGTCGGGAACAGCGGGTTCCATTTCAAAAACCACCGACCCCTTGGATGCCCTTAACGCGACCGATGTCTATCAAGGCATGTATCCGACGGACACCTCCATGCCTGTTCCGCGCTTTCCGGCTTTCCGGGTTCTGCCGGTGCTCGCTACCCACACGGGCTTCACCCTCGCCAAGGAATATCCCGACGACAAACACTTGAGTCCAAATTTGCCAGCGCTAAAACTCTCCGTGGCGCTTGGAGAGAAAAACATGCCCTTCTTCTCCGGTACGGCCGACGCTCAGATTGCTCATCGCACCGGCAACCTACTCAAGCTGGTGGATACTTCGGCGCCGCTGTCGCGCTCATTGGAAATGGCGGTGGTTTCCCATCAACTGGTTCTGCTGCGCCTCCGGATGGCTGGCTCGGCGGCTGAGTTGAAGGCAGAGTGGTCGGGAACAGGGACATGCGAACCGATGACCGGGACTGCTAAGGGTCGCGTGATGACCAATCCGCTGGGCACGCACAGCTTGGAGATTCTGCCGGGCGCGACGCGCGGCGAAGCGATTATTGCGTTGACTTATGAAGCCCGCAGTGCCGAGGCTTTCAAAGCCGCAGTTGACACGGCCCGCAAACTCGCCAGTCAATTTGACGAGCTATGGGCGCGGCTTGCGAAACCTCAAGCACTCGAACCTTTCTTAACCGGTTCGGAGTCCGCATTGGAACGCAACTTGGTGGCGGCGAATGTCAACCGCGTGCTGCGCAACCAGCGCGCCAGCGGGCGCATCAGCAGGCCATCCCTGGTTGAATTCTATGGGCCCGAGTGGGCCACGGCCGACAACGTCTGGATGTGGTTTCTGCCGGCCTGTCGCTACACCCTTTGGATCGAGCCGACTTTCTGGGCCAACTCGATTGACGTGATGCTGGATGCCCAAGGCACCAACGGGTGTGTCCCGCAGATGGTCGGGCAGAGATGGGGTGGATCGGAAGACCCCAAGACCAGCCAGAACCCGAACATCTCCCCGGTTGTCTGCGACTATTACCGATTTACCGGCGACCGAAAGTTTTTGGCCAGGAGTTATCCGCGCCTGAAAGGCATGTATCAGTGGTTCCTGAAGAACCGGGACCCCAACGCCAGCGGGTTATTCGCCATTGGACACGAGAGCCTGTCGTTGAACCAAAATATCAGCGAATACGGCCGGGACAACGGCCCCACCCATCACGGGGAAATTCCCGCGATGCGCGGTGTCCCGGGCATCGAGTATCGCCAGGAGCGCCTCTATCTGCTGGACATCCTCGCCTGTCAGGCGCGCCTCGCCGAGGATCTGGCCTTCATGGCCAAGGAATTAGGGGACACGGAAGGCGCGGCCCATTTCACGGCGGAATATGAGCGGGTCAGGGCGTGGGTGAACAAGAACATGTGGGATGAGCAGACGAAGTTCTACTACACGGTTGTTCGCTCCGACGGCCGGAAGGTGATGCGCCGGCTCAATGCCGCCTTCTGGATGCTCTGGGCGGGCATTCCCGACCAACGCCAGAAGGATGAACTGGTTAAGGCGCTGTTCGATCCGCAACAGTTCTTTGCGCCGATTCCGATCCCGCAACTGGCGCTCAACGATCCGGCCTTCAACCCGAAAGTCGGTCACTGGGGCGACGGCCACTCCTGGCCCATTGACGCCTCGACGGCCTTCGACGGACTACTGCGATATGGCGAATGGGACAAGGCGGCGGAGTTCGCCCGGCACTACAATCAGGGGGTTTTCAAGGCGATCGAAAAAACCTATCAGCCGAGCGAGTGGTATCACAGCAGCGGCCTCGCGCACGGCTGTCGCATCATGGGCACGGCCGGTTGCCTGCCGCTGACGTTCCAGCGCTATCTGCGCGATCATCGCGCGGGCCGCGCCGCCGAGGAGTGGTCACGCTTTGCTCCAACACCACTCTTCCGTAAGATCGAAAAATGAATGCGTGCGAGGGGACGGATTGACGGATTGACCGAGTGACGGGTTGATTGCTGAGGACGGATTGACTGGGCAGGCCAAATGAATCAATCAGTCAATCCGTCAATTTGTCACTCAGTCCTCCCTCAAACCTCCTCCCTGCAACCTCCTCCCTTGTCTACCCTCCCCATACCCCCTATTTTGGGGGATAGCGCTCAAAGCCGTTTTCTGATAAAGTTACAATACTAGTGAAAGCTGGTTAGGTTTTTTTCAATGAAAGGAATTAGATCATGACAACTCGGAAACAGATTCAGAAGCGGTATATGATTGCCATGGCGAGTATGATCGGCATGTGGGCCTTGCAGGCGGGAGCGCTGTCGACGAACGTCTGGAGCTCTGTGGCGGGCGGCACAGGGCCTGTCGTCGGAAACGGCCCGTGGGACACGTCCACCGCGAACTGGTGGGCCTCTGGAACCGCGGCGCCATGGAACAACGACGGAACCGCCATTGCGAATTTCGCCGCGGCGGGGGGGGCTTCTTCGACGGTCACGCTCAGCGGCAGTCTCAGTGCCGCCGGCTTAAGTTTCCCGTCGAATGACGTTTACATGCTGACAGGAGCGGGCACCCTTGCCCTTGCGACTTCTGGCACCGTCAGTTATGCCGGTGACAACAAAGTGACGATTAGCAATGTGCTCAGCGGCAGCGACATCAGGTTCAGTATGTCCTCCGGAACATCCGAGAAATGGATAAATCTCAGCGGAAGCAATCAGTTCACAGGAACCACCATGCTCGGAAATAATGTGCGGGTGACTGTGAAGAACCTCGCCGCATTCGGGACATCCACCATCGACTGCGGGACAGCAGGTGGGCTTTACATCGGAGTACCTGGAACGTTCACGAATGACATTCGGATTGGCTACAACGGCGCCTCGAACAATCGCGGGCCATTGCGCTTCGATCAAACGGGCGTGACAGTGACGGGTACGATCACCTTGCAAGGAGACTCCTCAATCACGATCAACACCGGTGCGGGCACGATTGCTGGTCCGATTAACGAGACGGGTGGTCCCCGTAGTCTGACATTCGGCAACAACTCCTACACGCTTACCGGTGCCAGTACCTATACTGGCGCCACTACCAACTACGGGAGCGGCACCATTACGCTTGTCGGAGGCGATGACCGGCTGCCTGCGGCCACGGTCTATGCATGCAGGACGAACGGCACTCTGAAACTGGTCGGCATCAGCCAGACGCTTGCGGGGCTGAGTGGCAGCGCGCCAAATGCAGCTATCGTTGGCGGCAGCAATATTGTCTCATCGCTTGTTCTAAACTTTGCATCGGGAACAAACACGTTTAATGGCATGATCGGCGGCGGGGGCGCTAACCAGAACAATCTTTCGCTCACGAAGAGCGGCGCCGGAACGCAAGTTCTTTCAAATACGAACACGTATACAGGCACGACGACGGTGCTCGCGGGAACGTTGGCGATGACGAACGACGTGAAGAGCGCCACCTGGGCCGTGAGCAACAGCGCCACGCTGCTCGTCAGCGGGCCGCTTGACTTGTTGACGCCGAGCCGGACGCTGACCATCGCCACGGGTGGGGGCACGGCGGGCCTGCTTCAGGTGAACGGTAACCTGACGCTCGGTGGAACGTTGACGGTGAGTGCAACAAACGAGGTGAGGACGCAGGTGACGCTGGCGGAATGTACGGGAGGAGGAGCAATTAGCGGGGGCGTGAGCTCGTTCTCGTCAGCAAGTCTGCCGACCAACACTCTGCTGAAGATATCGAACGACAGCACAAAGCTGCTTCTGATCAAGAAGCCAAGGGGCACGATGATCAGTGTATTCTGAGTGGTAACGGACCGGCTCCGCCTGAAGGAGGTACGCGCATAAGACGGGGAAAGGCAAGCGGTTTTTATTTCTGCCGGGCTTGCATACGACTACAAGGGGGATGTTGAATTTTATGCGAGGCTCTGTCCGGTTCTTCCGGTTATTTTTTCCGAAAAGTTTGGGTTGTCTGTCCGGTATGGTGTTGGCGCAAATCACTTTGGCCGGAGAACCCAACGCCGTCAATGAGGCTGCTCGTGTTGACACGCTCGACGCATCATTGGCCGATTTCAACGTCGTATGGACCACGCCCAGCACCGACTCTCGCGGCTCCATGCCTCTGGGCAACGGCTCCACGGCACTGAACGCCTGGGTGGAACCCTCGGGTGATCTGGTGTTCTATATCGCCCGGGACGATGCGTTTTGCGGCGACCTCACTGGTGGGGATTATGGCAGCTATTGTCTGACCAAGGTTGGCCGGTTGCGCTGTCGTTTCAGCCCGTCGCCCTTCGGCGCGGGGCCGGTTTTCCAGCAGACCCTGCGGTTGATTGACGGTTCCATGGAGGTCATCGGGGAAGGGGGCGCGACCCTTCGCCTCTGGGTGGATGCCAACCACAGTGTGATCCGTGTTGAAGCCAGCACGCCGAAACCGGCGAGCCTTGTTGTCACGATGGAATCCTGGCGACAAGAGGAGACCAAGTTCACTCCAGCGGATACCATTCTGCCGGAAAAGGACGGGAAGATTTCCTGGATGCTGCGCAGTCGGGTCACGCCAAAATCCAGTGTCATCCACATGACCAACAAGGGGAATGTGGGTCCGCTTGGGGTCACCACCGGAGCGGTTGCCTGGGGCAAGGGATTGACGCCCACATCCCCGACCACACTCAGTGGCGAAGCGCGCACGAAGCATTCCCTGACAGTGGTCACCCATACCGCCGCCACTCCCACAGCGGAAGTCTTTACCGAACAACTTGCCACTGTGGCAACCCAGGAGGGTGCCGAGGACCCAAAAGCCTGGAGTGCCCACAGTGCCTGGTGGCGGGCCTTCTGGGAGCGCAGCCATATCTTTTTGAGCGGTGGCGAGCGGGCTCACGAAGCCGGCCAGGGATACCTTTTGCAGCGTTTCAAGAATGCGTGTACCAGCCGGGGTGCCTATCCCATCAAGTTCAACGGCTCGCTCTTCACCGTGGATTGGCCGGACACAGAGAAAACCAAAAACCGCACGGCTGATTACCGCCGCTGGGGGCATGGCTATTGGTTTCAGAACACACGGGCCATATACTGGCCAATGATGGCGTGCGGCGACTTCGATCTGATGCGGCCCTTCTTCCGCATGTACCGGGCGATGTTGGATGTCAATGCCGCGCAAGTCCGTGAACTCTATGGCCATGGAGGGGCATACTTTTCCGAAACCCAATGCTACTGGGGCGGATTGAACAAGGTTAGTCCTACGGATAAACCTTACTACACCAAACATTACTACATGCCGATTCTCGAACTCAGCGCCATGATGCTGGATTATTACGCCTACACCGGCGACCGCGCCTTCCTAAAGGACACGCTGCTGCCGATCGCCGATGCCGGACTCACCTTTTACGCTGAACATTTCAGCCGCGGGCCGGACGCCAAACTTCTGCTGGAGCCGGTCAATGCCGCCGAAACCTACTGGAAAGTGCGCGATCCCGCCCCGGACATTGCCGGTCTGCACCGGGTTGTCGGCGATCTGCTCGCGCTGCCAGTCGATGCCGTGTCAGCCGATGCACGGCAGCGCTGGTTAAAGCTCCGCTCGGAGCTGCCCGCCTTGCCGCGAGGTGTGGTCAACAACGAGGAAACGTTGCTTTACTATGCGCCCGGGCAGACTCACCAAGGGGTTAACGGGGAGAATCCTGAACTCTACGCGGTCCATCCCTATCGTCTGTTTGGCATTGGAAAACCGGAACTGGAACTCGCCCGCACAGCATTCAAGCTGGCAAAATTTACACATTCGCGGACCGACGGTTGCTGGCGCCAGATGGCCATTCAAACCGCGCTCCTCGGCTGGCCAGACGAGGCCCGGAAACGGACAACAACCCATTTGACCAACAAGCATAAGGAACAGCGATTCCCCGCATTCTGGACCAATGGCAGCGACTATACCCCGGACGAGGATAACGGTGGCAACGGCATGTATGCTCTGCAGTTGATGCTCTTGCAAGAGAGTGTCGGCAAGCTGTATCTACTGCCGGCCTGGCCCAAGGAATGGGATGTCCGCTTCCGCCTCCATGCTCCGGGCAAAACCGTGGTCAGCGGCGAAGTCCGCGGCGGCAAGCTGGTGAGTTGGTCTGTGGAACCCAAATCGCGCAGGGCGGATGTCATTCTGCCGGACGGGATGGATGGCAAACCAATAGCAAATCTCTATTCGGAGACAGCTTTTCTGGACCACTTGAAAGCAGCGCCCTCCCGGATTGAAGATATTGTTGGCAACGTGCTCGATGCTGGTCGCGTGACACTCACCCGGAAATGGGATGGGCAGAGGTGCGCTTTTTCCATCACCAATGTGGGCAGCGAACCGGTGAGGCTCAAGAACATTATCCTCTTCGACATGGCCGAACATCAACTCGACCCTGCCACACCCATCTATGGTGAAGGATTCCAAAAATTATGCCAATTCGGCGGCACTCTGGGGCGGATGGCCTCTTACGGCTCTTATTCCGATCTCCGGCATTACAAAATCCCCGAGCCGGACGGATTGCCCACCGCCTATGGGATGATTACTTTGGATTTCGATCCGCAGAGACATATCCTGCTGGGATTTACTTCCTGCAACCGGTTTATCGGCCGGTTTTCCTGCGATAAAAAACAACTCCGCGTGTCAGTCGATCCCGAAGGACTGGAGCTTGCGCCAGGGGAAACATGGAAACTGGAAGAGTTCATCGCCATGGCGGGAGAAAATCGCAACGAGTTGTTGCAAAAGCTGGCCGAGCGAATCAACCAGAATCATCCACCGCTGCAGCAGCCGGCATTGGAAAAGCAGACCGGTTGGTGTACCTGGTACGGTGTCGGCGGGGCAGGGAACCAGAAAATTCTCACCGAAGCAGCGACTTTCTTTGGCACAAAACTTCCCCGGTTGAAGTTCATGCAGATCGATGAAGGCTATACTGTGGAAGGCGATCTTTTGGAGTGTGCTCCATGGTGGGGTAATTTGCGTCAGACATGCGATGCGATCCGGGAGCGGGGTCTGTTGCCCGGGCTTTGGGTGGGGCCTTTTGTTGCATCCATTAAAGACTCCAAGGTGCTCAAGCAACATCCCGACTGGTTCGTGAAGGGAGAAGACGGCATGCCGCTCAATTCCGGCACGGTAAGCTTTGGTGGCTGGAAAAACGGTCCATGGGCCGCTCTGGATGGGTCCAATCCAGAGGCGCAAAAATGGCTGGAGCATGTCTTCCTGACTTATCGGAAAGACTACGGAATCACCTACTTCAAACTGGACGCCAACTTCTGGGGCGCGATTCATGGCGGCAAGCACTTTGACCCCAAGGCAACCCGGGTCGAAGCGTATCGTCGCGGCATGCAAGCGGTCCTCCGCGGTGCCGGTCCGGATGCGATCATCCTTGGCTGTAATGCGCCGATGTGGCCCTCGTTTGGACTCGTCAACGTGATGCGGACAGGCATGGATGTCAGCCGAAAGTTTGCATCGTTCAAGGCCCGCGCATTGGAGAACTTCAGCCGGGGCTGGCAGAACGGTAAGCTCTGGGTGCTCGATCCCGATTGCGTCGTGTTGGCTGGGAGCTACGAAAAGCCCAACCAGCCTTTTCCTCCAAACGTCCGCGCCTTGTATGCCTCAATCATCCATGCCTGCGGCGGGATGATTCTGTCGGGCGACAAAATCCCAGACTTGGGAGATGCAGAGATCGCAATCTTGGACAAGCTCGCTCCGCCTACAGGCAAGAGTGCCATATTCGATGATCTCACGTTCAAAACCGGAGTCACGGACCTTGGGGACCGGCAATATTACTATGCGTTCAACTGGGATAATGTCTCAGCCAGCCGGACTCTACATTTGAAACAACCCTCCCGTCTCAAGGACTTCTGGACCGATGAGGACCTGGGAATTCACTCAGGCGATTACGTGATCAAATCTCTTCCCGCACAGTCTGCTCGCTTGCTAGTGGCTGTGCCGGATGGCGCCGTCACATTTCGGATGATGACGCCGACGCCATGAAGGTGTCTGTTTAAAAGCAATAACGTGCAACGGGACAACGTACAATGGGAAGGAACCGCCTGAAGGCGGTACACCAATGGCAATGGGGTGAGCTGAGGACGTATTGACTGGTTGACCGAGTGACGGATTGATTGCTGAGGACAGGTTGACAGGGAAGGCCAAATAAATCAATCAGTCAATCAGTCAATTCGTCACTCAGTCCTCCCTCAAACCTCCTCCCTCCTCCTTGCAACCTCCTCCTTGTCTCTCTTCCCCATACCCCCTGTTTTGGGGGATAGCGGCCAAAGTGATTTTCTGATAAATTTGCGTCATCAATGAAGCGGGTTTAGGAGACAGTTAATAAAACAAAACAGGGGGGGGACGATGACAAGAGCGAACATGATAGTGTTGGGGCTGCTGCTGCCGGTGTTGGGTTTTAGTGAGTGGGTGAAGGTTGACGATTTTCAAAGTTATCAGCCGGATCTGTTGCCGATGCAGGCAAACGGGTGGATGGCCGCCGATGCCAAGGTCTCGCAGGTGACGGTGTGTGCCGACACGCTGGCCGCAGGGAATCAGGCTGCGCGCCTGCATCGTCAGAACGAGACAAAATTAGGAGAGCATGACATCCTGTTCCAGACTGGGGCTCTGGCGATCGAGCTGGGCAAAACCGGCACGGTCTTTCTGCGGTTCCTGATCGAGAGCGGGCTCGACAAGTCGTTGGGCTCCACACGAGGCGAGACGCCGGTGGAACCCATTCATGTGAAGATTGCCGTGACGGAACAGCGGCTTCATGCGGGCAACCCGCGTGTCGGCGTGCTGATTCAAGGCAAGGAGAGCGTTTTGACGGGATTTGGAAAGATGCGGACGGAAGGCAAGCCTCTGCCTGTCAGGCGTAACCGCTGGTATCGCTTGTGGCTGGTGGTGGACAACCGTCCGGCAGATGCGGGAGGATTGTCAAAAGCTTTTCTCCAGGAGGAGGGTGTGTCCGGGGAGCCGGTTGAGGTGCGCTGCGCGATGGAGTCCTCTTCATCTTATCAGCCGGGCATGCTGACCGGCGTGGGCGTGCTCAAGGCGCGCGATAATGGGCTGACCGATCTGTTTGTCGATGATGTCTTTGTGGATAATCGCGGTTCAAACCTGATAGACCCGTTGAAGTCCGGCTCGGTCATGGGCTGGCGTGAGAAACTGCTTGAAGAGTCCAAACAGTACGCCCACTTGCTCAAGAAGCCGGACACGCGGGACGAGGCCGAGAAACAGGCAGCAAAACTGGTTGAGGCGATGAAACCGGCGGAGCGCTTCTCGCTGGTCTGCGGGGACGGTCATCTGGGGTTGCCGGCCTTCATGCGCCTGGGCATTCCGGGGATCAATTTCACGGATGCCAGTTCCGGGATCAACAACGGCAACGGTCCGGTGGGCTCGCGCCACGCGCGGACCGTGGCGCATCCTTGCACGCTGCTGCTGGCCGCGACGTGGAACACGGAATTGGCCAAGGCTTACGGTCAGGCCATTGGTGAGGAGTGCCATTCCGGCGGAACGCATGTCCTGCTGGGACCGGGCATGAACCTCTACCGTGTGTCGGCGGGCGGCCGTAATTTCGAGTACATGGGCGAAGATCCGGTGCTGACCGGAAACCTGGTGGAGAACTATGTGCGCGGTTTGCAGTCCGCAGGTACCGGCGCGACGCTCAAGCATTTTATCGCGAACGAGATCGAGTTCCACCGTCGGGGAAGCAATTCGCAGATGGACGAGCGGACGCTGCATGAGGTCTACATGGAACCGTTCCGTAAAGGTGTCGAGGCTGGCGCGTTCGCGGTCATGACCAGCTACAACCAGCTCAATGGCGAATGGGCGGGACAGAGCCGCTTCGTCAATACCGACCTGCTACGTGACACCTTGGGCTTCAGAGGCATCAGCATGACGGACTGGATCTCCACGTATGACGGCGTGAAGCTCGCGCAGTCCGGGACCGATCTGGAGATGCCCGGTGGCGGGGCGCTCAAGAAAGACAGGGAGAAGGTTTTCGGAACGCCCGACATTGACCGCATGGCGCGGCGCATTGTGGCCGCCTGTATTTTCGCGGGGTTCTACGAGCGTCCGCAGAGGGACGAGCGTGTTGAGAAGAAGCGGCCGGAGTGGGAGCAGACAGCCACACGTGTGAACGAGGAGGGCATTGTGCTTCTGAAGAACAGCGGCGCGCTGCCGTTGGCACGGCAGCAGGCGGGCAAGAAGATTCTTGTCGCAGGCAACTTCGCGCAACGCGTGGAGTTGGGCGGAGACGGCTCTGGACATGTGAAGGGATACAATCTTAAAACATACACGCAGACGCTGAAGGAGTATTTCGCGGATGCTGACGTGTCGTGTGTTGAGAAGCCGGAGGATGCGCAGATCCGGAGTGCGGATTGGGTTGTCCTCTTTACAGGCTTCGCGGGCGAGGGCGAGGGACGGGACACGCGTTTTGTTCTTCCGGATGATGAGCTCATCACGAAATGCACGGAGCTCAATCCCAAGACGGTCGTCTGTGTCACCTCGGGCTGCGGCGTGCGCATGGAGTGGGCAGACAAAGCGGTTGCGATCCTGTATGTGATGTTCGGCGGACAGTCCGGGCCTGCGGCTTTAGCGGACGTTCTCACGGGCATCGTGAATCCTTCGGGACGGCTTCCGTTCACTATCGAGAACCGCATCGAGGATTCACCCGGATTCGCCGTACTGGATCCGAAGCCCGATAAGGACAGGCCTTTTGCAACTGACTATATCGGTAGTTACGTCAAGGGCGAGTATTTCGCATCGGATGATAAGAAATCCTATTATGTGCACAATGTGCAGTATTCGGAAGGCGTTTTCATTGGCCATCGCTGGTACGAGTCGAAGAAGATTCCAGTGCGTTACCCGTTCGGTTTCGGTCTGGGGTATACGGCCTTCGCGTACGAGAATCTCAAGGTGGACGTGAAGGGACAGAAGGCGACGGTGAGCTTCACGCTGAAAAACATCGGGAAGCGGCCCGGGGCCGAAGTGGCGCAAGTCTATGTGAGCGACAAGGTATGCAGCGTGCCCCGTCCGCCACAGGAACTGAAAGCGTTTCAGAAGATACATATCGAGCCCGGAAACTCGCAACGGGTGGAGATCGAACTGGGGTCCGAGGCATTCCGTTTCTGGAACTCCGCCACGAAGAAGTGGACAATCGAGCCCGGAGAATTTGAGATCCACGTCGGCGCTTCGTCAGCGGATATCCGCCTGAAAGAGGCCGTGCGAGTGACGGATTGATTGCTGAGGACGTATTGACTGGGCAGGCCGGATGAATCAATCAGTCAATCAGTCAATTCGTCAATCAGTCCTTCCTCCCTGTAACCTCCTCCTTGTCTCCCTCCCCCATACCCCCTATTTTGGGGGATAGCGCCCAAAACCATTTTCTGATAAAGTTATAACAAAATAAATGAAAGCTGGTGTGGCTTTCTACAAAAAAAGGAGTGAAATCATGACAACTCGGATACAAAGTCAGAAGTGGATGACAGTCGTGGCGGCGGTCTGCCTGATGGTCAGCGCGATCGGTGTGCGGGCGACGAACTATACATGGACGGGTCCGGTCACGGGCGGTGATTGGACGACCGCCAGCAACAACTGGAACGCGGCGACAACGCCCGTGTGGGACAGCGTGAACGGTCCCACGAACAGCGCATTCTTCACCAACGCCGTAACCGTCACGGTGGGCCAGGATGTCTGGGCGTCCAATCTCTGGGTCTATGCAGGCAACATGCTCACGAATAGCGCCGCTTACAACGCGATTCGCCTGAGTGCCGGCGGCTCGCTCAGCTACACCGGCGGGTTGCCTGCGGCGAACATCTACGCCCCGCTGATCAGCTCCAATCTGACAGTCAACATGCGCAATTCGGCGTATAACACAGGTTTGAAGTTAAACGGGACCAATACCCTGACCGGTACGGTCTCGATCCGCAATCCGACCCCAGGTGCCAACGGATTGAGCGAGGTTGTCGTCGCCGGTCCTTGGGCGCTGGGAACCGCGACTTGGGATATCGGCAACAGCAGCAGCGACCAGTCCCAACTCGCACTGGCCGGCGGCTACACCTACACCAATGCCTTCATCCTGCGTACCGATCCCAATCCGGGCCGCGGCCGTCTGCAGATGGGCGGCACCCTGACGGTGAGCGGGCCCGTCCAGTTGGCGGACAAAGCCACAATCTGGATCTATAACGACGGCGTGGTGACGATCAGCGGGAACATCACCGGCCCCTACGCATTGGGAATCTATGCGTATGGGGGCGGGGGGAGCAAGACGCTGCTCTTGAGCGGGGCGAACAGCTTCACCGGCGGGGTCACGGTCACCTCGCAGTGGCCCGACAGCAACTATGGCAACCTGAGCGTCGGCAGCAGCAACGCCTTTAACAGTGTGGCGGGGCAGGAGAATTTCGTCAATTTCCAATGTATCGGGAAGTTGACGCTCAACGGTTACAGCCTGACGCTCTCCGGCGTGACCAACAATAATACCTATGCCTACGGCAATGTCATTCTGAACGGCAACAACTTGGTTCTGGACAGTTCGGGCGCCGGGCAAACGGGAACGCCGTCCAATGTGACATTGGATAGCACGGTGGGCGGTGCCGGGTTGGGGACGGCCGCGGCGTTCAACGGCTCCAGCAGCTATGTCGCCATACCGGCCATAGGGGGGGGCACCAGCTATACTCAGGCGAGCTACGAGGTGTGGGTCAAGCCGACGGCCCCCGCTGGCAACAATGCTTATCCCTATATCTACGCCTCCGACAGTTGGGTCGACAAGGCTTCTCAAATCTATCTTTGGTCGAATACAACGAATGTCACCTTCAATTTGAATCGGTCCGGCGGACAAAACCGCGTCGACGGTCCGCGCCTCAACTTGAACCAGTGGACCCATTTGGTGGTAACCTATGACGGGACGTTGACGTCGAACCACGTCAAATTCTACACGAATGGGGTGCTGGCGGTGACCGGATCCGTGGGCGGAAACAACTTGCCGGTGGCCTGGCCGACAGCCCGTCTTGGGATGTGCGTCAATTATCCCTCTTGGTTGTTCGCGGGTTCGCTTGATGAGTTTGCGCTCTACACGAATGTACTGTCTGTTGGCCGGGTGCAGGCCCACTACAATGCGGCCGCTGCCGCCTATTCCGCGGCTGTCCTGGCCGATGCCCCTGTGCTCTATTATCCCATGACGCCGTCCACAGCTACTCTGACGGTGGGGAACTCGAACAACCTTTCGTCAGCATATAGCGGAACCATCATGGATGGAAGTCCATTTGGATTACTAGCCCTAACCAAGGCGGGCAAGGGCATCCTGGCCCTAAGTGGTACGAATACTTATAGTGGCGCGACAACGGTTTTGGCGGGAACGCTGGCGATGACGAATGCGGTGAAGAGCGCCATCTGGGCGGTGAGTAACAGCGCCACGCTGAAGGTGAACGGGCCGCTTGACCTGTCGTCGCCGAGCCGGACGCTGACCCTCGCTACGGGCGGGGGCACGGCAGGTCTGCTCCAGGTGAATGGCAACCTGACGCTCGGCGGAACGTTGACGGTGAGTTCGACAAACGAGGTGACGACGCAGATGACGCTGGCGGAATGTACGGGAGGGGGATCAATCAGCGGGGGCGTGGGATCATTCGCGTCAGCAAGTCTGCCGACAGGAACTTTGCTGAAGCTATCGAACGACAGCACAAAGTTGTTGCTCATTAAGAAGCCCAAGGGCACGATGATCAGTGTATTCTGAGTGGCAGTGGGCTGGTGTTTTGGCTTCAGCCATGGCGAAGCAATGGGAAGACCCCGTCTGAAGGCGGTACACAGACGGCAATGGGGTGAGCTGAGGACGGGTTGACTGGGCAGGTCAGATGAATCAATCAGTCAATTAGTCAATTCGTCACTCAGTTCTTCCTCCTCCGTCTGCGAAAAAACAGGAAAGTGAAAAGATGAGATCAAGAAAACGTTTTATAGCTATCTTGATTTGTTGTGCCGCTGCGGCTTCGGCAGATGAGTTGTTGTCGGAACGCTTTGATCGGTTTGACGTGGGTCGCTGGACAATCGAGGGGCGCGGGGAGAGCGGGGTTCATGAAGGAGTGTTGCGACTCACCGGGGTCGAGGCCTTAGCGGGAGACACCTCCTGGAGCGACTACGAGCTGAGCTTTCGTGCGCGTGCGCCGAAGGATGCTGAGCAGGCGCAGCTCTGGGCTTCTGTGCGCCGCACGGCGCGCGATTCGCGTTATGTGATCGGGGTACGAGGGGGGAACAACAATCAGGTCTATATGGCTCGCTACGCGCCAGGGGGACGACAGGCGTTCCTCGGAGTACGGGAATTGGCTGATCCTCCTAAGCCGGGCGAGTGGCAGCAGGTGCGAATCGTTGTCGCGGGGCAGAAAATCAAGGTCTTTCTGAAGGGAGCAACTGAACCCGTGATGGAGGTGAACGACGACCAGCCGGGCGCTTTGGCGAAGGGCGGTATTTCGTTGGGCGGCGGATTTCTGTCGACGGAATACGATGACGTGGCGGTACGGCGGATCGCTGCAACGACCGCAGACGGGTTTGCTTCAAACGCGCTCCGGATCAACTTCCAGCCCGAGGCGATGGAGTCGCCGACGGGATGGGTGAAGGCGACCGGCGCAGCCTTCGCGGAGCTGACTGGACAGGGCTGGTCCAAGGAGATGAGGACGCTGGAACGCAAGCGGAATCGCCTGCCTGATCCAGTGCGTGATTCGGTTGTTTCCGTTGCGGGCAGCATCCGGGAGAACGAGTTCCGTTATCCGTTGCCCAACGGCGACTATGTGGTGAACCTGTGGGTCGGTGATCCGTCGTTCGTGATATCGGGAGAGGTCTGTTTCCAGGGAGAACGGAAGTTGGCGAGCAGGGTTACGCTGGCTGCTGGAGAGTTCAAAAGCCTCGTCGCCGGTGTCCGCGTGGCAAATGGCTTTCTCCGCGTGAAGATCTCGAGAGCAGCGGAACCTGGCTTTTCGGTTCAGGCCTTGATCATCGAGCCGCGGGGAGCGGTGGAACCGAGAAAATGGGATCAGGCTGTCGCGCCTGCGGCGCAGGAAGAGGAGCAGGGGAGGAAGATCGAGGCGATACGCAAAGCGCAACGGAAGGCCTATCGGCCGGTCAAGATTGATGTGTCTGAAGTGTCGCGCGCGGAAATTTCGCTTAATGGCAAGTGGCTGTTTCTGCCGGATTACGAATGTGTGGATGGGACGGATTACTCGGCGTCAGGCCTAGATGATGCGGGCTGGCACGTAATGGATGTTCCGGCCTTCTGGACGCCGCTGTCCAACTGGTGCTACGATGACAAGACGCGCGGCTCCGACCGCTGGCTTGCGCTGGAACACCAGCGCCTTGCCGGGTATACGTTTGACGGGACGAGGACGAAGGCGGCGTGGTATCGGCACGCCTTAGAAATCGACAGGATCCCTGCTGGCAAACGTTTCGAGTTGTGTTTTGACGCGATCGCGAAGGTTTCCGAGATTTGGGTCAATGGCAAGATGGCCGCGAGAAACTACGGTATGTTTCATCCGGCGCAGACGGATGTCACACCGCTGCTGAGGGCGGGTCACAACATCATCGCGGTGCGCGTCGGCTCGCTTTCCGAAGGCGAGAAGGCGGGCGGTGGCGACAAAGTGGCTGCGGTGGCGGTGACCGTCTCGGTGACCGACAGCATGCTTAACAGCCTTCCACAGTCCATCTACAACGGGAAGCCAGGGGGCATCTGGCAGCCTGTGAAACTGGTGGTGCGGACGGATGTGCAGATCAAGGAAGTATTCTTCCAGCCTCGTCTCGACGGTGCGAACGTGGAACTGACGTTGGAGAATCAGTCGGCTTCGGAATGTGCGGTTGTTCCTCAGCTTGGGTTCACGAGCCGGCAGAATGGCGCGGCAATGAATCCTAACGCAACGTATGCGGCGGTTGTCTTGAAACCCGGTGAAGCGAAGGCCATCACGCTGGACACCGGCAAGCTGGAGCCTGAACTCTGGACTCCTTCTAAGCCCAATCTATACGGGTTGCACGTGGCCTTGCAGGCGAAAGACCGCTGGGTGGACGAGAAGAACATTGATGTTGGTTTCCGGACGTTCGAGGCTCGCAAGGACGGCAGGCTCTATCTGAACGCGAAGCCCTACTGGTTGCGAGGCGGCTCGCATACGCCCATGCCGTTGTGTCCGAATGATCTCCTGATGGCGGACACCTTCACGAAGCTCATGCATGAGGGGAATGTCCGCATGACACGCAGTGTTTGCGCGCCTTGGAATGAACTGTGGCTTTCCTGTGCCGACCGCAATGGCGTTGGTATTTCTCAGGAAGGCACATGGCCCTGGCTGATGATTAACGGCAAGGTGCCGGAGCGGCAGTTGTTGGAATGCTGGCGTCAGGAGCATCTGGCGCTGATCAAGAAATATCGTAATCATCCGAGCATCCTGTTCTGGACCGTCAACAACGAGAGTTACTACGTCCGACACAATGACCCCAAGGTCTTGGAGGCGACCATGACCGAGCTGTCCGACACGATCAAGGCGATGCGCATGCTCGATCCGACGCGGCCGATTTGTCCAGACTCGGGCGGTGTGCTGAGCCTGGCGCCGCCGTTTTACGCGAAGATGGCCAAGGAGAAAGGGTTTGACTACGGAGATATCGACGACAAGCATGACTACACGAGCTGGTATGTGAAGAGCTTCTTCCAACAGTACCCGGGGCAGCCGTTTACGGATGGTCATACCGGCGTGACGCTTCCGCAGCAACTTCGCAAATGGGTGACGCCCGGCCGGCCGATGATCAGCCAGGAAATGGCGAGCGGCTATCCGAACGCGGATGACGGCCACGCAATCCGGGGTTACATTTTCAACCACATGGTTCCTCAGGCGTGGGTGGGGGATTATGCGTATGAGCACCAGGATCCCAAGTATCTGCTCGAATCTGTCCGTCTCAACACCAAGGAACTTGTCGAGACGATGCGCTGTTATTATCGGGAATCCTGGGCAGGCGTGATTCATTTCGCCTTGAACACCTGGTATAAGAATCAGTTCGAGGCAAACCTCATTCGGCCCTATCCGTCGGCAACAGCATTGGCGGTGGCATTGCAGCCGGTGCTGGTCAGTGCGCGTCTTTACGGCCGGCATTTCTATGCGGGCGACAAGCCACAGGTCAGCCTGTTCGTGATAAACGATGATGAAGCCTGCCGCGACCTTGGCGCGCTTCGGCTTGTCTGGTCAGTCGAATGCAATGGACAGTCTTTGGCAAACGGCGAGCAGGTGCTGCCGCCGGTTCCCTATTACACGAATCATGAGACGTTACTGACTATGGCCTTGCCCGAACGTCTGCCGACCGCGCGTGTCGATGCTCAGTTGGTTCTGACGCTTCTCGAGGGAAAGAAGAAGGTGTCGCAGAACCGCTACGAGCTGACGCTGGCTGAGGCTTCGTGGGTTCGGACTGCAAAGGGAATCAACCCTTGCGTGGTGGATGCCGCGAAGTCTTCGGCTGCGCTTTGGGAACGCTTGGGCTGTTCACCGCGTTGGCTGGAGAGTGTGCCCACCTTGTCGGGACATGCACAGCCGTTGGTGGTATGCGATTACGGTTGGGTCGCCGAGCAGGCGCAGCGGGAAAAGTTTATGCGTGAGATTGCTGAGGGCGGATGCGTATTACTGATCAATCCCGGACAAAACGTGAAGACGTTGTTCCCCGACCTTGTGAGGTCATTCCGGGCGGGCGACGGCGAGGTCGCGAACCTTCGCGTTCCGGAGTCATCGGTATTTGACGGAATCGATATTTTAGATCTGCGCTGGTTTGACCGAGGCGACAGAAACACGCCGATTGCCACGCACGGCAGTTTCCTGCTCACGGAAAATGCTGCGATCACTGTCTTGGCGAATTACGTTCCGACGCACGCCTACTTAAGGGTTGAGATGAAGAAGGATCAAGACGGCGCCGTCATCTTTACGATTCGTCATGGCAAAGGTATCCTGATGGTGACGCAACTGGCGCATGAGTTGGGGGTTCGCGATCCGATTGCCGCGCGGGTGTTGCGCAATCTGGTGTGCGACCTCGCCGCGGGAGGTTCCAAATGAGTGCATGCCTGCACCTCGCCTAACTGAGGACGTACCTCATCCCTCCTTCTTGGTGTGATTCGTTTCAACTAAAATGAATCACACTCGGACAAGACCACACTTGTCTTTCAGCAAAGAAAGTGGCATCATAATTACCACAAAAGGAAAAAAATTGATGCCAGAGATTTCGAGATTTTTCGGGATAATCATCGCCGTGTTTTACGACGACCATAATCCTCCTCATTTTCATGCACGGTATAGCGGTGGCAAGGTGTCGATAGAAATACAGACATTGAAAGTCCTTGATGGGAATATTTCTCCTCGGGCGTTAGGTCTTGTTGTAGAGTGGGCTTCCTTGCACAAAGAAGAATTAATGATGGATTGGGAATTGGCAAAAACTAATCAACCACCGAAAGAAATCGAACCCCTCAAATAGGAGTATGCCCAGATGCTTTACGATGTTATCAAAGCAGGTTATATCACGGATTATAAGGTAATGGTGGAGTTTGAAGACGGGCATTCTGGCATTGTTGATTTTGCCCCCTATATACAAAAAGGAGGGGTGTTCGCTGAGTTTTCCGATTTGTCTTTTTTTAAACGGTTTTCTGTCTCGAAAGCTTTAGGAACTATTGTTTGGGATGGGCAGATTGATGTTGCACCAGAAACGCTGTATGAAAAATGCGAACCATACTCCGCTTCAGCGGATGGCTTACCGCCTTCGCAGCACTAACGTATAACTTCAAACTGGAATGTTGGAATACGGAAAGGGTGGAATGTCCACCTACGCGATGCCTTCCGCCTGTACCAAGGCTACGACGGCCAGGCGCTCGTCCCAAGAGTGCATAAGGTGTGGCAGACATTCTTGTCTGCCGTCTATTGCACAGACAGGGTCTGCACTGAGGACGTATTGACTGGTTGACCGAGTGACGGATTGATTGCTGAGGACGGGTTGACCGGGTTGCCCCGCCTTCGCCAATAGGTCTCCGGCGGGCAGGCCAAATGAATCAATCAGTCAATCCGTCAATTCGTCACTCAGTCCTCCCTCAAGCCTCCTCCTTCCTCCCTGCAACCTCCTCCTTGCCACCTTCCCCATACCCCCTATTTTGGGGGATTGCGCCCAAAGCCACTTTTTTGATAAAGTATAAAAATAATAATTGAAAGCTGGTGTGGCTTTTTTCAAACAAGGAATCAGATCATGACAACTCTGATACGTATTCAGAAACAAATGACTGTCGTGGTGGCGGTCTGTCTGATGGGTGGCGCTCACAGCGCATGGGCTACGGATTATACGTGGACGGGACCTCTAACTGGCGGTAACTGGACGACCGCCAGCAACAACTGGAATGCGGCGGCGACGCCCGTGTGGGACAGTGTGAACGGTCCAGGCAACAGCGCTGTTTTCACCAATGCCGTGACGGTCGCCGACGTTGTCGGCTCCCTGTACCTCAGCAACCTCACGTTTAATGCGGCGTGCAGTCTGAACACCGCTGTGGATAGCGACACGCTTTACTTTTCGCCGAAGGCTGAGATAACGACAACAGGAAACACCTACATCTATCAAAAGGTATCGGGCGCAGACCTGACCTTCAATGTAAATGTCAACGGCAACAACCTTCGACTGGGTAATACCAGCAATCCATTGTCTGGTACGGTGAAGGTTAAGAGTTCGCAAACCAGTGGAAATTGGTCGGGCCTCTTTTTTCGGTTCTTCACGGTTTGT
>SESF01019335.1_pt1 | contig 36826 bp, 36 predicted proteins | sample 3171521 | NCBI WGS metagenome assembly SESF01 (sample SAMN10866945, study PRJNA518727) | freshwater metagenome | biome: subpolar coniferous forest; feature: holomictic lake; material: water; isolation source: holomictic Lake 227, 6 m and 8 m depth | place: Canada: near Kenora, Ontario | collected...
CGCCGAAGGCATGGACGAGCCTGGCTGCGGCTGGCTCCACGAGCTCGCTGACGAGAGCCTGAGCACCAACGCAGTGCTCGGTAGCCTGGTCAAGAAAGGTCTGGTCACTAGCGCCAAGATCAAGGAAAAAGGCGAACCTGCCGCCTACTGGGTCGCCCTGACCTGAAGAAGGAGAGAGGCGGTTAACCGTACCTCTTAGGGCGGTTCGCCCCCTTTACTTCCCCGTCAAAATGAGCCATAATAAAGTCATGAATCAAAGCTACTCCACCCTTTCCGCTACCGACCGCTGCCTGGTCGCCGTTCCTTCCCACCCCTGGACCGTGAACGTTACCCGCCACGGCGAAGACCTCGCTGTAGATAACGTCCTCGAAGCCGAAGTGACGAACTTTCACGGTGCGACCAAGATGTACGCCACCAAAGTTGGAAACGACTGCTACGATGTTGTATTTACCAAGTTTGCCCGAATTTACGGCAAACTTCGTGAAACTGCCACAGTTGAGTTCACTACCACTCGTAGCTGGATCGATCAGTGGATTGAGATGGCTCACGCTTCCTACTGCGTTTAATTAACAACATGACACCCGAAAAACGAATTCAAGTCTCAGAGTTTCTGGCCAGTCGCTGGCTGGAAAGTACCAGTACACGTGCCCTGGAGCGTTTCTTCTATGAAACTCAACTCGAATACCTTTCGAGTTACACTGAAGCGGAACTCGTCTCCGAGCTGGAAGATAACACCACTGAGGAGGAGTTCGCAGCTTTGCAATTCGGAGGCTCTTACGAATGATCCCTCCTGAGTTATTCCCTAACGGGTTCGGAATCTCTGTAATCCAAGAAAGGCACGCAGGGGACGTACCTCTGTATGAAATCGCAGTGTTGCGTCACAAGAATGGCAAACACGCTCGTGTTTGTTACGACTCCGGAATCACGGACGACGTGATTCGTTTTTTGCCCGAAGACGTAGTATATTCGTTGAGGGATAAGATTCGCAGTTTACCCCTTGAAACGCGCACTATACAGTAAGCATGACAGAACAACTCACCTCGACCAGCCTAACCTCTCAAATGAAGGAGGATTACATGGCTTATTCGATGGCCGTCCTACTTGGCCGCGCCATCCCAGACATGTATGACGGTCTGAAACCCGCTCAGCGCCGAGTTCTCCAGACAATGTTTGAAGAAGGTTTGGCACCTGAGAAACGCTACGTGAAGTGCGCTCGCGTCACTGGCCTCGCGATGGGTTACTACCACCCCCACGGCGATTGCTACGGCACTCTCGTAAACATGGCAACATCTTGGAACAACAACGTTCCTTGGGTCGACGGCCATGGTAACTTCGGTAGTACCGTTGATGGCCCAGCCGCAGCACGATACACGGAGTGCAAACTTCGGCCTTCAGCTGTTGACCTGCTTCTGCAAAACAGAACAACGTGGGAAACAAAGGATAACTACGACGGATCCCGGCAAGAAGCAGTACGCTTTGATAGCGCTATTCCTTCGGTGTTGCTTAATGGCGACACCGGAATCGCTGTGGGATTCGCTACCAAATTGGCCCCGCACAGTCTTCGCTCGATTGTGGAGGCAATGCAACTGGCTTGCAAAATAGGAGCCAAACCTGAAGAAATTGCCAAAGCACGAGAAATCTTGGTTCCCGACTTTCCGACCGGTTGCGAAATTGTCAAAGATGAACAACTTACTCTTTACACTCAAACTGGCAGCGGCAACATCCGCTGTCGTGCGCGCCATGAACTGGGTGTTCAGAAGCGAGACGGTAGGGCCAAAGATCGCCCGACAGTATCGTTCACTCATTTACCGCCTGGGGTCAACCCTGAAAAACTCGGTGAGCAAGTCCGAGACGGCCTTGAAAAAGGAAAACTTGATGGAATTGCCGAAGTCGTCGATGAGTCTGATCTCACCGGAGATCGTTTCACAGTTGTGGCAAAGCCCGGTGTCGGAATGGAATCGCTTGTTAAGCAACTCTACACTTACACCGACCTTGAAGTTAAGTATTCAGCGAAAACGCTGGTTATTGACGGTACAAGACCCATCGAGCTCAGCCCAGTTGAAATTTGTCAGAAATGGTTCAACTGGAGGATGGATCGCATGGCGGTCCAATACGAACACGAACTGACAGTTACTGAAGCTCGTTTCCATATCGTCGAAGGACTGATTAAAGCCATCGATAAATTAGATGCGATTATCAAGAAGATTCGTGCGGCGGCAAATAAAACAGAGGCGTTGACGGCACTCATGGGTGCCCCCTTTAAGTTCAGTCGCGCCCAGGCAGAAGCAATTCTGGAGATGCGACTTCGACAGCTAACTAACCTCGATCAGTCAGAGCTAGAGTTAGAAGCAGCTGGTCTGGAAGAAAGTATCGAGAATTTGTTTGCACTAGCGAATAACTCCTTGACCCGGCAAGTTCGGCTGTACAAGCAAACTACAGAGCTGGCCAAACGCCACGGAGAGGCCCGCAGGAGCCCTCTGGTGGAGCCTCCGGTGGGCTACTCGGCCCCTGGCCAACGCACTGGGCAGAAGCGCCCTCCAGCACCTGCCAAACCACGGTTTATGAAGGTAGACCTGAAGAAGGGCACAGTGGAACAATCCAAGGGTCCAAGAGGGGCCATGGTGGTTGACCCGAAGGAGAAAGTTATTCTGATGTCGGAAGACGGAATCCTGAAGAAAGTCCCCGCCAATTTCAAAGGACCTGTGTCTACCGGGTACAGTCCGGTTACTCTGGCAAAGCGTGAAGCGGAAGTAACTCTGCGAAAGTACCTCGCCGTGTTTAAACTCGACGGGCAACTCAAAGCGGTTTCGCTGAGCGGGGAAGACCTTTGCAAAACTACGAGCAAAGGAAAACCTTGGCTGCCCAAATTGGCCGAGTTGGTTTTCTTCGGTGAGGGGAACTACACTGTCCCTTGGGCTTCTTCGCGGAAAAAGCAGGTTGTGTTGAGCTTGTCCTCAGTGAAAACAGGGCGCCCTGGCTCAAAGGGGGTGAAAGTAGCTAATCTAGACGAGGTAAAATTGTGAGGTGCCGGGTAAAATCACTTCAAAAGATTACCAAACAACCCAGCCCCTATACTAGACCGGTAGAGGTCCGCCATGGATGAACAAAAGCTGATTTACCCCGTTGCTCGCTTGCTTGCCAATCCTAGACTCTTTCATGCGATCTCAGAGTATTTGGGTGGACCTGACTCGGATACCGTGCGGGAAGCATTCTACGATCTCCTAGAGTACAGTATCACGAACGCAGATTCCCCTGAAGAATGTATCTTTGAAGCCGAGGAAGTTTGCTTCCAGGCAAGCAATGACGGGATTAACTTCGATATTATTTTTGACACGGGGTACGCTTCAAACCTCTGCGCAGTTGAAGGCGAACTTCATGCGAGTATAACCAGCGATAGCGATATGGCTGCGTCTTTCGCGATCTATCAACGTTTGGTTCGATCAATTGAAGAGTCGCATCCTGAACTTGAGGGGAACATTGTTCTTTGCTCCCCGCCCACTCCCGGCAATTCCTACCTTCGCTCAAATGACGGTAACCGGTTCGAGGGTAGCTTCCATTTACTTAGCGACCCTGAGAAGCTGTACTCATTCAACGTGGAGGTTATCGACGTCGCAACCGACCAGCTGAAAGCCACTATTTGCCCTGAATAATGACCGCTGACAACATTGTATTTGCAACCAACTCAATACGCTCCTCTGTAACTTCGCTGAAGAAAAAACTATCAAACGTCAAGATCGCGATCGAACAACTTGACGCCGAGATGGAAAAGTTCGAACCGAAGTTCGACAATTTGCTAACACAGACAGAAATCTACAAGTCCAAACTTGAACGCGAGACAGGTCGTGAAGTGCGTCGACTCGAACGAGAGTTGGCGCTTTTGCGTAAGGGGATGGTGAACGAGGAACCGAAGTTTGTGGTATCCACCGAAGAGACTCGTATCGCTACAACCATGGCGATCCTTAATGTTATCCTGCGATTTGCTAGCGACGGGGCGGAAGATTTTCGACTCATGTCTGAAGCATTCTTGTTTCCCGCCGTTTTTGAGCGTGTGGTTCGGGGCTCAGACGAGGCTTATTTCCTTGACGAGATTCCCACATGTGCCACGTTGGTTATCGAGCGCGGAAAGAGTTATGTGAAGTGGGTGCGGGAGAATTGCGAAACGCATCTCACAGACCCTCTCGCTTGGGAAGAATACGTTGAGCCGGTAACTAACTGGTGGCGCAATGACGCTCTTCCCTTGATTTACTCTTCGCGAGACGAACAGTGGGATATCGACGTTCCTTTGTCAATGCAGGAGATGTTGATCTGGCGAGACAATCCGGGCGATCGCCCTCTTCATTTCCCGGCGGTGTTTGACGCTTACGAGATTTTTAAGAAGAATAAAGATGCCGTTTACGAAAGTTCCGGTGTTCGCAATTTCGAGGTTAAAATGTTTTCTTTCCCCAAATCCGACTGATGACAAAAGCACTCCGAAAAGTTGACCACCTAATTGGCAAAGTTGGAATCGGCATTGTTCAAACTGTCGAGACGAAATACCAGAAGTACCTCGAAGATCCCTCCGAACGTAATGCGAGAGAGTACGTCCTCTGGCGTTTGCGGTTGCATCGCCGTCTCAAGAATGATCGAGAAACTCTTGATTCAATCAACGAGGCAAGAAATCTTGGGCTCTACAATGAGGAACCAGGTAAGCTCTGCTGGGACTGTACTTTTTGAGGGTAAAATTGACTCATCAGCGATTCAATTAGTATGAACCCTCGTGCCGTTCAAATGGCGAAAGCCGTTGCCGAATTTGATTCCGGGTCTATTGATACCGAACTCTTGGGTAACATCCTGGCCCCCCAATACAGAGGTTGGACAAACAACAGTGCAAATTACTACACACGTTCTGACGGAATCCCTTTTACAGAATTTTGGGTGCACGGTTTACCTTTTATGGGGCAACCTTGCGTATATGGCTATCTAGATGATGGTACACCCTTATACAGGTGGTTCCCTGTGAGACCCTCAAACTTTTGGTTTAGCTCCTCGTACCCTGTGAACGGTATTGTCCCCGGTAATTTATCTGGCGCACCTCTTCCGCCTCCGATCGATAATTTGGACCCATACTTCACCCCCTGATTTACAGCGGTTGCACCCCGCTATACTAAACCATGAAAAACTCAACGTCCGTGAAAAAAACACAACTTGGATACCCCGTCTTGTCCGACGACCTGCACGAAAAGATTTTCGGTGCACAAAAACCAAAAGAAATGTCTCGGCAAACACTTCAGAAGGCTGAGAGCCTTCTTAAAGAATTCAATATTACCACCCCTGTTGATTACCCTGCCGGTCTATACGACGGCCCACTGCCCCTACCAGACCTGAAAGCCAGGTCGTTGAACAACCATTTCAACAAGATCGCACAAGAGCAAGTTGGTCGCTACAAGATTCTGGGAAACAAGTTTTCCCAGTGCGAACTTCCTCCTCTTCCGCCAGCTGAACAGTTTCGGTTTGAAGCAGGCTGGACTCGTTATGAACTGGTGGAAGGCGAGTGGCAAATTACGAAAGTGGAGTTTCCCCAAGAAGAAGCCTTTACTTTTGATACGGAAACCTACGTTCACGGCGGTTCCTTCCCGATCATCGGAACAGCACTCAGCGAGAAAGCAGCCTATGTTTGGCTGGCTGCTGAGCTAATTGATCCTACAATTCCCGAGGACGAGTGGGACCAGCATGAGCTGATACCGATCGGGACCAACCGTTTTATCCCAGGTCACAATATTAGCTACGACCGAGTTCGTGCTCGTGAGGGTTACAACCTTGACAGAACTGAGCCAGAGAATTTCTATTTTGATACACTATCCGCTCACATTGGTGTGTCTGGCCTTGCTAGCGGTCAACGTTGGCTTTACGTTCTGGCAGGTAAAGATCCAGATGGCCTCACACCGGAAGAAAAGCGAAAGCTAAGGTACGCACCAAAGTGGCTTGACCAAGGTTCCACTAACAGTCTTGTGCAGTGCTACAACTTTCATGTGGCGGCTGTGCGAAAATACTTCGGCGAGAATGTGAAAGAGTTGGGTGCGGATGACAAGAAAGTTCGTAACATCTTCGTCGATGCAACCAGTCTGACCCAAATTCGTCAAGTTCTGACTTCGGCGCTTGATTACGCTCTGAAAGATGCTTTCTACACTGCCGAGTTATTTCAAGCCCTATGGCCAAAGTACCTGGACAGCACTCCTTCTCTGGTCGCTCTCTGTGGGCATTACCATCTAAATGGTTCGATAGTTCCACTTGTTGAAAACTGGTCGGAGTGGATTGAGAACGTCGAGGTCGTTTACAAGAAATACAACGAAGAGATGACTCAGATTTGCAAAGATCTGGTTTGGAAAACGTACGAAGAGTGGCGCATTCTTTATCTCAACGACCCCGAGAAAGCTGAGAGGTGGACTCAACGCGACCCCTGGATTTCTCAACTCGACTGGGAAGTGAAAGCGACGAAAGGTAAGTACGCACACATTCCTACGTGGGTTCGTCCATTCATTAAGGATGAAAATCAGCACATCGGCGTTAAGTCTAACCTTGCTCACTTGATGCTGAAACTCAAGTATGAAGGCACTCCGATGGTGCTCACAAAAACCAACGGCTGGTGTTACCACGACTCTGATTCAAACCTTGTTAAGATTCCGCACCCGAAAGGGAATGGCGACAATGTTGGCGGTGTGCTGAGCAAGGATTTCGTCGAAGATATGGCTGTGGGTCGGTTGAGTAGCGATCTCCCTGAGGCGAAACGGGCACTGGAAATTGCCAATGCTGTGTCCTACTGGACTTCCGTGCGCAAACGTGTGATGGATCGCATTGTTATGGGGGTGCAAAACCCTTATGGCGAAAACGCTCTCGTTACTTTGCCGGAGATTCTGTGCCACGGCACCGTTACTCGGCGAACGGTAGAATCGCTCATGGTTACCATGTGCTCTACCAAGAATTGGCGTATCGGAACTGAACTGAAAACCCGAGTGAAAGCACCGGATGGGTGGAAGATTGTCGGTGCCGACTTTGACGGTCAAGAAATGCAGATCGCCTCGATCTACAGCGACAAGTGGGAAGGCGGCCACGTCGGTTGTTCACCCTTTGGCTACAACGTCTTGAGTGGCTCGAAAGAGGCAGGCACGGACCCACACAGCGCCCTCGCCAAGCTGGCTGGAGTGGATCGGGACACGGCTAAGATCGCCGGTTTCGCCGTTCTATACGGGGCTGGTGTCCGTGCTGTGCAGACCTACATTCGCCGAAAGTACCCTGAAAAGTCGCCTACAGAGGTGAAGAACTTTGCGTACCGGATTCTGGAGGGCAAGAAGGGCAAACAACGTTCCGGTCTGTATGAGGGGGGTTCCGACTCCGGTTGTTTCAACTATATGGAGGAAATTGCGATGAGAACCCGCGTCCCGCAACTTCCTTGCCTGGGGACAAAGATCTCGACCGCGATGCGACCCTCGGCTGTGGGGAACGATTTCAAAACTGGGCGGGTGAATTGGACGATCCAATCCTCGGGCGCTGAGATTCTTTCAATTTTCCTGACTTCGGTTCACTGGCTTGCCGCAGAGTACAAGATTCCGGCCCGATTCATTTTGAGCATCCATGACGAGATCTGGTTTATGACTCCAGATCGTTACGCAGAGCAGTTTGCTGTTCTGTTCCAAATCGCTCACATGTACACCTGGTCGCTGTTTCAATCCTCGGTAGACATTCCGGAATTGCCCCTGTCTCGTGCCTACTTCTCGAGCGTGGCGATTGATACTCGCATTCGCAAATCCCCGAAAGAAAGAACTGTTACACCGTCGAATCCTGGTGGTGACAAAGAACCTGGCGGGACTGAATACTCGATGCAGGAACTCTCCGAAATCGGTGCAATCGACAAACTGACCACCCGTTACAACGCTATTCAAAAAGGTTTGATCAAATGAACAAAACTCGCAAGTCTCGTGTCACATCCGCAACAATTGAAACAATGGTCGGCTTGACCGGAGTTTACTATTTGGTGACACCCTATGATAAAAAGGGACGGGAAATTCCTTCCTCCGTACATTGTGCTTACAACTCGGAGTATTTCTCCCCTCAACAAACTTTCACGATGTCCCGAGCCCTCTAATGCCGTTTCCTCTTCCCCTAGACCCGTATTTCCGAAAAGAAATTGTTTTCATGTGGATCTGCGATATTGACGATCGCATAGAGATAGACGACCTGGAAGGCGCTAATAGGAGTTGGAAAATTGCCAACGACATCTACCTTTCTTTACCTGCCGGGGAAGGGTCCGAGACCATCGAGAAACAACTTGTGGAGGCAAGGGTAAAACTTGACAGATTCACTTAGCAATTACTATGCGAACCCTTTCAACTGACGATGAACAATCTACTTCAGCAACCGGATCAAAACAAAAGAAACTCGAATCATTTTCCACCAAAATCTCCGACGGTCGAGAGATTCACATTCGTGAAATGACTGGCCGCGATCTCCTGTATATGGAGAAAGAACTTGGTAAGGCTGGCGACGTCGAACGAGGAATGAAGATCATTGAGCGCCTAATCGTGGGCTCCGACAAGATCACGTACGAAGAAATCCTTGACCTCGGAGTGAAAGATTTCAAGAAACTGAGCGATCTTGTTGCCAAAGCCAGCGGATCGGACGAGGAGGATGCCGGCCCAAACTAATTGTCGAAGACCTTGAAGATTTCACTTACCTATTGAATTTCGGTGGGGATGTTTCCATTCACGTTCGCGAAGTCTGCCCGAAAGATTTTTATTTCGCGCAGACCCTTCGGAACAAAGAAAGTGGGTTAATTCCTTTGGTCTCCCGTCTTGTTCAAAATCCCGACGATTTAGTTTATTTCTCGTTGCCCCAGACCGAGAAAATCTTTAAGTGGGTTGGGGAAGAGCTGATCAACGAGAAAATTCTAACGGTTGAAAATTGGCTCGAAGTTTCGTTTCACCTCTGCAAACAACGCTGGGATAGCACTGTAGACTGGTTGGAAAAACAACCGATGAGCAAAATTCTTCAAATGATTAGCATCTTAGAGGACTTCGCCGAAAAACAACAGCAAGAGATTAAAAAGGGTTCAAAGGGTAGATGATCAATTTTCAGGTCAAGAAAGATGGTTTCACCCAGTTTAACTTGGACTGGTGGAAACCCACTCAGAAAGAGTGGGCTCCTGTTCTTCTAAAAGATCAGGCCGTACCATGGAGGCAGGAGTCCGATCCCACAACCGGAAGGCCCTGGGTTTCCCTGACACCAAAGTACGCACTTGCGAAACTCCGCAAATTCCCCGGTCAACCGATCTTGAGGGCAACCGGAAAAATGCAAGACGAGGCCAAGATTCTACCGAAAGGAGAAGGCTTCGAGGTGAAAGCATCTCCCTACGGGGCATATCACCAATTCGGAACTTCGCGTATGGCTGCGAGGCCATGGGTGGGAATTCCGGACAATTCTCTCAAGCAGCTCTCGCCAATTGCTTGGAAACACATTCTCTCTCGTAAATCTTAATCATGGCAACAAAGAAAGCAAGCGACAAGGAAGAAATTTCTTCGGTCGTTCAACCGGCTCCCGCAAATATTGAAGTGAAGTCCCTGACTGAGGAGCCAGTTCCCGCACCGGAAGCTACTACAAAAGAAGTAATTGAAACCGATGTTCGCACAAAGTTGCAAAGTCGGACAACTGAGGAAGATATTTTTGTTCCTACGAGCCCTGCTGTCCTTGAAGCCGCTGCCAAAAAAGTAGCAGAACAGGAAGGTTTTGACCTCAACAGAGGTACATCAATCGGTGCTCGGCTTTTAGCTCGATCCCGTAAGATGGTCTGAGATGATAACACTTCCCTTCCAGCCTCAATTTACTTGGAGGAAACTCGGGTACCAGTATTACACGAACTCACTAGAGTATCGTGCGGTTCTTGAGTTAAACCCACAGTGGACAGTTACCGAGTTGCCACCGTTGGGGGCGCAACTTCTTCTGCCCAATCCTGAGAGCCCGTCGGGAAGTTTAACCCAAGCGACTTTCATTTCAGGCAGCGCCGAGGGGGAGCAAGCAGATGCCATCTTCCCCTTTGATTCCGAAAGCGAGTATGTTGCCTCGTTGAGTAGGTACACTTTGCAAGGAGTTGTTCTTCGCGAGCAACTGAACGGTTACACTTCTGAGAGTCTTCCGGCAATCACCGGAAACCAGTAAGGGTAAAAATAAGTACACGTTCGTGTCCCAATAGTAGCTCTACGGAGACCACGCAGGAATCCTCCTTGCCTGCACTACTACGGGAAAAGTAGGAACACTTACTCTTAAAAATGGCCACTTTCTCTCTTGGCAGCGGAACAACTCCCGGCGCACCTGGTGTATACATCAATGAGCGCGCAGGTCTTGTCGCAAACGCCGCCGTCGCTAATTTTAGCACTGTTTACATGCTGGTGGAAACCGAGGAAACAACCCCGGTTACACTTTTCCCTTTTAACACACCGACTCCAATCACTTCTCTGACTGATTACACGGCGCTGATTGGCGGTGTAATTCCCGAGAACCGCATTCCCCTTCTGAGCTACAACTGCGTTAACGAGTTTTTTCAGAATGCCCAAATCGGTGACCTTCGGGTTGTTCGCGTAGGGACTCCCGACCAAATCGTTGAGATCGAAATCCTTCCCAACGGCACAAAACAGGGCAACTCCGGCCTTCCTTCACAGCTGAATGCTGGCGATATCGTATACGCTAAGCTCGTTCTGAACGGAAACCGTCTTGTTGCTGGCGATGGCGCCACAGGGTTCAATGCCAATGGAGAGTGGCTTGGTGTTCCGGTTACAATCCCCGTAGATTACATATCTGGCGACGAAGTCAACAACCGCCAGATTTCACTCGCGATTGTCACTGCTATTTCAGATGCTATCGAAAGCAACCCGAGCGTTCGCAGTTCGGTTTACGTTCGTGACTTTGGCCTGGTGATTGACCTGGATCCTCTGTCAAACTCCGAAAACGGTTATGTGAGCATCGCCGCCACAACTTTCGATGCCAATGTAAGCGTAATTCCTACCGCTGTCGCAGTTGGATCGCAAGAAGTTCTGATGCAGAACGTCTACGATATTCAGAATATCGTGGGTCAACAACAGAATATCGAGCGAGTTCCTCAGGATTACATCCAGTGCATCAACACCGCATTCGACGGTCAGCAAGATCAAGGATACCTGATTACTCCCGCCGCTTACGCTCAATTTGATGAAGCTGGCAGGACCTCCGTCGGTGCTGCTGCTGCCGATCATTGTGCCAACAACAACTTCAAGTGGATGGCCCTTGCCGATCCCGGTCCCTTCCTTGTGACGGACATCAACAAGTTTAGCGGGTATGTTCCTCACGAGCCTGCCGCAGATCTGATCACAGGTAGAAACTATCTTGTTGACAACGCGATCTACAAGTGGACTGGCAACGATGTCACTTACGACAAACTTACCTATCAGGCTCTAATCGCCTCTCCGACTGCAGAAACTGCGATCACCCAGTCTCAAACTGCAACTCCGGTTGCGGCAGGTGAAAAAGTTGGTCTTCTGGATTCAGCCCAATATACCGTTACCAATGTTTGTGCGACGGGTATCGGTTTACACCTCAGCACCCAAAACTTCTGGCCTGTTACAATTCAGATTCAAGAAGTTGCTTTTAGCAATGCTACTGGCGACATTCTTGGCACTATTGGGGAAAGCGGAACCGTTTTCGTTGTCGCACCTCCCATTAATGTTGCGGAAACCGGGGATTACTCCTTCAACAAAGTTTTCTTTGCCGCAAGCGCAGCAGCAGCAGTCTCGGTGTTAAACGAGGTCGTGGCCGGTGGTGGATCTTCCATCGTAGGATCTCCCGCTAATGCAATTAACTTTGGCGGAACATCCGGAACTTGCGATATCACGTATTTCACCCCTGTTTACAGTCTGCCCCAGACAATCAACGGTCAGGTATCAAACCTTCTGCAGAATATCACGGGCGATGATCAGTATGTGAACACTCTGCACCTTCCCGCGACACTCCAAGACTCCACCGAGGATTACCGTCTGAGTTTCATTTCTCGGACGATTTTTAACCCTTCTGTGTCACTTACGGGATCTACCTCTACCTATGTTGGGAACGTGGTTGTTGACTGTAAACTGCACGGTCTTTCTAGCGGACAGAAGATCTACTTCACCCAACCCGTTAAAGTCGGAATCGGCATGTCCACTGCGACTCTCATTCGCCCTTCTACGAAAGGTTCGCAGTTTGTCTACTATGTGACCGTGCTCAACGGTGACACTTTCCTGCTTTCCGAAAGTTTGACCGACTTTACTGCGGGATCCTTTGTGAGATTCCCGAGCGGAACAACTTCGGTTCTGTTGAGCCCTACCATTCTGTACACCAAAATTCTTGGTGGAGAAATCACCTCACCCACTTTGGCTGAAGTGCCTGTTATCGCCCTCATTCGTGGAAGAAAGTACGGTTTCAACAGCGGTTTGATTGCAGACGAAGCTGCGGCTGCTGCCGTTACTCCTGGGCCTGCGACCTCTAACCCCGACGTCACAATTTTCTTCAACGAAAGTTTGACAGCCCTTGGTAAAGAACTGATTTCGCCTTTCGGTGAAACTCTTCAGGCAGGGTGGAGACCGAACCTTGAGCTGGTTGCTCCCGGAACAACTGGAACTGCTCTGGAAAACTTCTACTGCACACCTACAGTTGATCAGAACTACGCCTCTCAGGCATTCCTGGTTCCTTCGATCGACCCGATCTTTGGGGGCAATTACGAGGCCGCTACCTCTGCTGCGTTGGGCGTCCTGGACACTGCGACCCCCTACGTTATCGCCACCGGTCTCGCTGTGTCGGACACAGGAGTTGACATTCAAGCCGTGCTTAGCAACCTCATTGGCGTCTACTTTGACGTTACTGTTGCTCCCGCTGGTTCTGTCGCCCCTGATGGCGTCACAGAAGTGGTTGTAGGCGACCGGATTGCCGTTTTCGCTAGCGGAAATTCCTACGGTTGGGTAGTTGTTCCTGCTGGTGCGGATTTGAGCGTTGTCGGTCAACCCTGCTACGGATCACAAGTTGCCCTGGACTTCACCACTCAGACAACTCCCCCGAGCAACCTTTGGCGCTTCGACCCCATCACTTCAACTGAGATCATCAATGATGCTCTTCGCGGTGTTGGTTTCAACGGAGTTCCCCAGGCCCTCTTCATTGAGGCTGGCGTTGACAACGTGAACAGGCTCTTCAACGACAGCCAGAACTACTTCCATCCGTTTGGCTTTATCGCTTATTACGGTCCTTACATCGAAAACGCTTCCGGTCAGTGGATTCCCCCGTCACCGTATGTGACTGGAATTGCTGTTCGTCGTTATCGCGCCGACGGTTACCAGTTCCCGCCTGCAGGTGTTAAGTACCAACTTTCGGATGCTGTTTCGGCTCAAATTCCGATCAACTCGGCTCAGCAGAACCTTCTCAACCCGAACGGTTGCAACGCCATTCGCACCCTTCCCGGTTACCCAACCGCTGCCGTGTTTATTTGGGGTGGAAGAACTCGCGTGAACAGTGCTGATTCACAGCAACGTCTGTATCAGTTTGTTAACACTCGTGTGATTCTGAACGTTGTTTACGGGTCGCTGCGCTCTGCCTTCGATAGTCAGATCTTCAACGTGATTGACGGATTCGGAGTTGCTTTCAACCAAATTATTTCGGTTGGAAATAGCGTTCTGAACCAGTTGTACTCTGTTGGGGCTCTGTACGGAGCTCGCCCCAGTGACGCCTTCCAGGTTATCTGCGACAACCGCATCAACCCTCCCGCCTCTCTTGAGAACGGAATTATCAACGCCAAAGTGTTTGTGACTCCTGTCCCGACACTGGAGAGAATTCAGATCGATCTGATTCGCGTTGCGGTTGGCCAAATGCAGAATGAGTTGAATGCCCAGGGCCTCGGAACGAATAACTCAATTCTCTGAATCGCGTGAGAGTCAAAATGAACAAGGAATTAACTCTACTGATTCCTGACTCTCTTCTTCTACAGCTTGAACTTAAGGCAAGGGAGCAAGGGGTTTCTACTGAAGCCCTTTGCCTCTCCCTTCTTTCCGGTGTACAACAAGAAGAGGGTTTGATGGATCCTTCCTACTATCAAACGCTTAGTTACACGGGTGTAAAGCAAGAGATGAAAAAAGTTATTCAAAGTCCTCTTTCTTCAGGAGAGGTTCGAAAAAGACTTAACAGGCTCGAGGTTGAAATTTCTCGTAGATACCGGGTTCGATGAGCATAACAGAACCGCTTTCAGCAAGTATTCGCGGACTCTCATATCCCCTTCGGATTGAGAACGGAAACTTAGCAGTAAGCACCGATTACTCACTGATCTCGCAGCAAATTCGCAGCGTTATTGAAACGAGGTATTACGAGCGTGTAATGCGTGCGAATTACGGTGTTGCGGACAATATTTTAGATGTGATGAATCCCGGTCAGGTCAACTCTGAATTCCAAGCCTCCATCTCAGCCAACGTTTCTGGCTTAACTGCATTAAATGTGAACGGTGACTGGATCACCCAAGGTGACGACGGGGTCTACCGAGTTGGAATAGTCTATGCTGTGAACGGTGTTCCCCAACCTCCAATGGAATTTACTTTGTCAAACTGATGTACTCTCTACAAGAAAGCGATATTTATCGCTTAATTTCGGCTTGTCAATACTATATGAGTCAGACATCGAGTGAGGATATTTACGACGAGTACTCGCGAATTCACGAAAAGTTGAAAAATTATATTTCACAGAATTTTCCTGAGTTGCCCCAAGGGTAAAATAAACCATAAACGCTGTTGCCGTGTGAGTTACCTCGGACACTATGTCAAACTAATGCTGAAGGCGGAGTATCGAAAGTAATGGCATCTAGATTCAAGACCGCCCCAGTGCCTTCGGGTGAAGTTGCCCGTTACACGAGTGACCCCTACAACCTGTCGAGCATTTTCATGTTCGGGTCTAGCAGCCCGTTCAATGGTCAAGGTAACACAATCGTCAGGCCAAACGACGACCTTCTCATCCAAAAAGGTGGAAACCGTGCCCTAGTCGTCTATCAGCGCCTCCTGTATGACGAGCAAGTACAAGGTTGTTTTTCCAAATTGACACAAGAAATTACCTCACGCCCATGGTACATCGAGCAGTATAGCGATAAACCGGGCGACGTTGCTGTAAGGAATTTCGTAAGCGAGGTGATTGAAGAAATCCCGCTGGACGAAATCTATAAAGGTTTAGCTGAAGCAATTATCACAGGCTTCTCTGTAGGGGAGGTAATGTGGAAAAAGACAAAAAGAGGTGTGGTCCCGTTTGATATTCGGATGCGTGATCAGCGTCGCTTTGTCTTTCAGGAAGAAGAAGGGGCTCAAACAGGTTTCACAATGCGCTGCCTGACATTCAACCGAATGTTCGAGGGTGTTGAACTTCCCAACCGAAAATTCATCGTTAATCGCCACTGGGTTTCGCATAATGGCGACCCTTATGGTGCCGCACTGGGCAGAATCTTATATCCCCTTGTGAAATTTCGTCGAAGGGCGATTGAATCATACGTCCTGTACGGCGATCGGTACGCCACACCGACAGCAGTTGGCACAGCACCTTTGAGTGCCAGTACGAAAGAAATCGACACTTTATACGACCATCTTTCTAACCTCAGCCAAGAAACGGCAATGATTCTTCCTGAAGGCTACACGCTGGACTTCGTAACACCTAGCGGAAGTCCGGACGTATTTAAGAATCTGATCGACTACATCGACAAAGAAATTAGTGTGTTGATTTGTGGAGAGAATGAAGCGGGTCAAGCTGAAGCTGGGTCTCGCGCTTCTTCTCAAGTTGCGAATGTGGTTCGAGTCGTAAAAGCCTCGGAACTTTCCGAGATTATCTCGCAGACTCTAACGAAAACCCTTATTCGGTGGATCGTTGATCTCAACTTCGGAACCGATGTCGCAGCGCCAACTTTGACGCGAGAATTCCGTATTGAAGAGTCCACTCTTACAATGCCGGACGTTGCCCTGTTGATCCAATCAGGGTTATCCCCTAAAAAAGAGTGGGTGGAACGTCACTTTCGTGTTGAGTTGGATGACAAGAAAGAGAGTGGAGGCCCTGCTGCGGAAAGTAATCAAACAACTTACAACCCTGAAGAAGATCAAGATCTTTACGGGTCGATTTTCGGAGCGGATGAGGGAACCAGCCCTGAGCAAACTCCACCGGCTGATCAAACAACTGAGGAAGAACAACAACCCCCTGAAACAACTGACGAACAAGGGTAAAAAACTACTATAGGATCACCTTTTTATACTGTGTTCACAAAAAGAATTCACGTTTTCAAATCGGGGGATCAGACCTCTGCTCAAGGGGTTCAAAGAACTTTCACTCCGGATGACCTTCAACAAGTTGTCGACACTTACGACCCGTCGGTTCATGAGGCACCTTTAGTGCTTGGTCACCAGGGCGATAACGACAGCTTGCCTTCTTTTGGGTGGATTCAAGGTTTTAAGAGAGAGGGACCAAATCTGTATGCCGACGTTGCTTTCACGGACACAGCGAAAGATTTGGTGAAAGATGGTCACTATCGCAAAGTTTCCATCTCGTTCTATTCTCCGGACAGTCAAATTAACCCTCACAACGGTAAATGGAGCGCAAGGCACCTGGCGCTGTTGGGAGCTTCACCTCCCGCAGTCAAGGGGCTCGAACCTTTTTCTTTTGCGGAAAAAGATGGGTGCTTCGATTTTGCCGTTGCCCTTTCCCCATCGGATATTTTTGATGACGAACTGGGTCCGACCCTGATCGTTGAAAAAAGTCCCCTTGAAATGCTTCGTGAGAAACTTGAAGAAGTTCGACAAGACGTTTCGTCTGCCGTAAAAGATCTTCAAGAATCTGGCGACCAGCAAAAGGAAACTCAGGTAGACCAGGCGGCTGGGTCATCAGCACCTGCCGAAATCGCAAATATGGACAGTGGTCAGCAGTACTCTGAAGGCCCGAAGTCCAAAAAACAAACTCCCAGAACCAACGAAATCACTCAGCAAACGGCTGAACTTGAAGACCAATTCCCAGAGGAACAATTTATGGAAGACGGAAAAATCAGCCGTAAGCACGCCAAAGGTGCCCACGGCCAAGTAATGCAAGTTGTAGAAAATGTCTACGACGAACAGCACGGGGAGCTGCCTCCAGCCCTCAAAAAGAAAGCTACCGAAATGAAATCCAAAGCCAAGCATCTGAAGCCTGGTGAAAAGGTTGAAATGGACGAAATGGAAATGGATGCGCAGCATAAGGAACTTCCCCCTGCGCTGAAAAAGCGTGCCGCTGAAGTCAAAGCCAAAGGTCATTTCGCAGAAGATGATGACGACGAAATGGAGTTTGATGAAGTTTCTTACAAAACAAATCCTTCTGCTGGTGTCGTTAAATTCGGCACGAAGAAAGAAAGCGATGATGATGACGACACTGGTCGTTTTGAAACCGCTCGTTCTTCCGATGATGGCTACGGCGACCGTATGAGCGTTGGCAAAGAAGGGTCCGGTGGCGTTGGTGCAGACCGGATGAACACTGCCAAAAGCGGTAAGCAAGAGGCCGATCGTCTGAATACTCCCAAGAACGCAGAACAGGATGCCGATCGCAAAAGAACCGCGAAAGATGCGTCTGACAATGCTAATGGCGAGTCTCGCTGGGCAGGTCAAGCCGACGCTGAAGATCGCGTGGAAAACATGGATCAGTACGACGTCGATAAGAGCAGCTATGGTGTCAACGCCCCCAAAACTGCTTCCGGCTCTAATCCTGCTGGCCGGGAAGACTCTGACACCAAGTTTCCGACGGAAACCGAGGAATCTCCCGATGATACTGTGTTCGCAGTTAGCACCATCAACGTGATGTCCGATGGCAGCATGCGTGTGATGCGTCAAAAGAGCAGCGATGGTCGCGCAAGTGTCAAGGGTGGCAAGATTGACCATGCTGAACCAGAAGCCGATGAAATGACATCCGAGTTAGGTGTTACTGCGATGGGCGAAGTTGACGACGACCTCGTTCAGGGCAAAGCCAAACTGAAGAAGGGTCAACTTGATCCCGGTCAGTTCGAAGGCGGTGTTGCTCAGATTACCGGACCCGACGGTGTTTTCTCAGAGAAAACTCGCGGTGAGAAAAAATCCTCCAAGAGGCAACTTGTTCCTGCCGCGATGGACGAAGTCGACGAGTCGGCTCAAGTTGTTGGCCCCGAGGGTGCCTTCGCTGAGGACAATCTGAGCGGAGACTTTGAAGGTGGTCCGAATCAGACCTCCAAGCGTTCAGGAGGAGTTTTTGCCGAAGAGCACGGCGAGAAGAAGAATCCTTACACCAAGACCGGATTCGGTTCCACCTACGACGAAGATGGTGACGACGACGCCGATGAGGAAGAGTACAACGAATTTGCCACTGACCACTGCGGCATGAATTACGGCATGGGCTCAATGGCTCAACCCAACCCAGTTGGTTTCCCCGAGGCCATGTATGAAGAGCTGAACCGCCTGAAGAAAGAGCATTCTGAGCTTCAGCGTCGTTTTGCGGAGGAGAAAATGGCCACACGCAAGGCCAAAATTGCTTCTTTCGTCGAATCAATCTACGAGGAAGGTCGTCTGACCGACGGCATTATGCCTCAGAGTGAGCTGCAAAGCTACTGCGAAGGGCTGGATTTTGGTACTTTAGAGTTCTCTGAAGGCGAAACTGCTGCCACCAAACTCCTTGGCCTGCTCAGCAAACTTCCCCCGGTAGTCTCCTATGGCGAATTTGCCGGTGGAACCTTCCAATACGCAGAGGAAGATCTGGACCCCCACAGCAAGGCTCTCAAGATGGTTGAGTCCGAAGGGATTGACTACGTCGAAGCCCTGAAGCGCACAATGTACAGCTGAGGTTGAACGAAAATGGATCTCCTCTCAATTATTGGCTTAGCCACAAAACGGAGGGGAGATTATTTCACCCAAGCTCTCGCTCTTTTGAAGAAAGTTAAGTCTCAACCGGAACTTGAAGAACGAATGACACAAGAAGCTAAAATCTTGGTCAAAGGTTTGAGAGATAAGCAAATGAGGTGGGATGAGTATGAAAGGTCAATGATCGACAAAACTCTCACCTCTGCTTTATCCGCTGTTGCGCTCGGGGCAGGGGACAATAATCCCAAAGGCAAAATGGAAAGAGCGTGGGCAACAATTGTTGGCGAAATGCTTCCTCCGCTACACGATTTCTTGACAGAAACAAAAACTTCCCTTGACGACGGAAACATACGCCTTGGCGACAAAACAGAAGATTTTGCTGAAGTAACTAGCTGGCCCGGTTTGTTGGTCAGAGTCATTCGGTACATCGCGAACCCGTCGCACTCTTTTTTCAGCTTGGGCGAATATTACGTTAAACAAGACCAAGGCTACCGCGAAATGGCGAGGATTCCTCGAATTGACGCCAAAACTTGCCCAGACTGTGTCATGTTTGGCCGAATGGGCTGGCAACCGATGGGAACCCTGCCGATGCCGGGGCAACAATGTCAGTGTTTTGACCGGTGCCGCTGTCGCATTGATTACCGTTAGGGTAAAACCAAAGCATGAAAATCAACTACCACAAACACCACCTCGTCCCCACACATGCTGGGGGGACTGATGACCCGAGCAACCTTGTCAAGGTGAACAAGGCTATGCATGCCTTCATGCACCGACTTCGTTACCAAGAGACAGGAGACTACTACGACTGTTGTGCGGCTAATTTATTGTCTGGTGACTGGACGGCTGAGCAAGCCCGACAAGAAGCCTGCAAACATGGTCAACAACTGAGTGATACGTTTCTGCCTGCTGCTATCAAAAACCTTCAGGACTACAACTCAAGGTCTCTTGAAGAGCGGTCAGAGCAAGCCCGAATCAACGGGCTAAAAAAGTCCAGGGAAGCAAGAGTTGAAGACGGTAAACGCCTCGGCTCAATGCCTTACTGGAATAACGGACTAAACAACAAAAGGTCTCATACGTGCCCTTGTGAGGGTTACGTCTTAGGCAAACTACCTCACGGACCTATTAATCAACCTCGAGTTAAGTGCCCTCATTGTGAGTTGGTTACTACTCCGGGTGGTCTTCATAGGCACGTCAAATTCAAACATTGAAGTCCATTTACCAAATAAAATCATGGCGACAAATTCTGGCCCAATTTATGGGCGCCAATACATCCGTTACGCAGAAACTTTCGAAGCTCCTGCGGACAACCAAGATGGCGATCCCGGTGTTGTAGAAATCGGCGAACTTCGCGCTGTTTCTTACGCTACCTGGGCTGGGCCTAACTACGCTGCTGCCCCCGACGCTTTCACAACTCCCAGTGGAGTTGCTACCATCGTCGGTATCAACCAGGCTTACATGCCTACCGCACTGGCCCAACCTTACACCGCTCGTCAACTGACCGTTGCTACTTCCGGTCTGCTGTTGATTGAGAACGATCCCGCTCAGCCTTTCGTGACTCCCGGTGATCTGAACGCTGCCCTGAAAATCAACTCCCTTGGTCAAGCTTCCAAGACTGGCGTTACCGTTACCCTCGATGGCACAACTCCCCGCATTCGGGAAATTGTTGCAATCGGCGGTCGCAAGCTGGTTCTCGTAAGCTTCGCCTGATAACTAACCTCAGTTGGGCGTTCGTAGTCGTTAGGCACATAGCCTAGAAAGACTCGAAGTAAGTCCCAACTGTGGTTTACCACTTGAAGTCGTTTAACAATTTAGGAGACTCCCTCCCATGATGAACCTCTCGCAAACCTATGCGGGTGTAGATCCTATTCTGACTACACTGGCACAAGGTTTTATGCTTCCGGCGACTAATATCGCCAACTTTATTGCCCCCGTTGTTGACACCCCTACTCGTGCTGGCCGCATTCTGCGCTTTGGCAAAGAGCAGTTCGCCATCAACGACTTCCGCCGTGCTTACGGAACCAACATTCCGTTCGTTCAAAGCCGTTACGACTCCGAGCCTTATGCGCTTGAGCAAGAAGTCGTGGCTTGGGAACTTCCTGAAGAAGTGATCGAGAACGCTGGCGAAGGTCCTGCTCAAGTTGACCTGCGTGCGATTGAAACTCGTAACGCAATGTCGCGTCTGATGAATGCTTACGAGTACACCGTAAGCCAGGCCGTAACTGTAACCGGTGGTTACAACCCTTACGAGCCTAACACTGGCGCCGGAACTCAAACCGGTCTCGGTTTCACTACCTGGGCTAATTTCGCAACAGCTTACGGTTCAGCCGCTGGCCCTGCTGCATGGTCTTCGCTGACTTCAAACCCGATCGAGGACATTCTGTCGCTGAAGCGTTCAGTTGCCAACCAAATCGGTATTCGCCCCAACTCGCTGGTTGTGGGAACCGCCGTTTTTGACCAACTGCTGACCAACCAAGCGATTCTTGAGCGTATCAAGTACACCTCGGCTGATTCAATCGACACTGACGTTCTTGCCCGTTACTTCGGTCTTGAGCGTGGTCTGCGTGTTGCCGAAGGTCGTTATCTCGCCACCGACGGAACTCTGCAGCCTGTGTTCCCTTCAAACGGAATCCTGCTGTTCTACAGCCCGAATGGTCCTTCCGATAGCGTTCTGCCTGCTGGCGGCGCTAACGCAGCCACCCCTGCTTTTGCCTACACCTACCAGCTGACCGGTACTCCCGCCGTTCGCCCCGAATACTACATTCGTGAGCGCCGTGTGGTTCGTGCTGAAATCACTGTTGAGCGTGTTGTTAACCTGGTTGGTCTTGGTGCCACCGGTCTTATCGGTTCTGGCGCGATGATCTCCAACATTCTTGGTTGATCCAAGATATTACTAAGGAGGTTTCATCATGGCTATTTTAAGACCGATTACCAAATCGCAGTATGAGGTTTCTTTCTCTGCGCTTGGCGGACCCACTTTTACAGCGGTGTTCACTAAGTTTAGCGGCGTGAAAGATTCAGCGGAAGAGAGCAAATACGCAAACGGTTCTGGCAACAGACTGTACCACGTGATTGGCCCCCGCACTGCTGACGACGTGAATCTGGAAGCTCCATACGATCCCACCATTTTCAAACAACTTGAACAGTTCTGGCTTTCTTACAACTGTGAAGATATCACGGTCACCGTAACTCCCAAAGACTGCACCGGTGCAGGTGGAGCAGCAGCTGGTGGTCAGTACGTTCTTTACGGTTGTCAGTACAAGGCAATCACAACCGCTGATGTGGATCGCGAAAGCGGAAACGTTCAGACAATTGAGTGTACCTTTACGGTAAACTACTGGGAGCGGACATAGGTTTCACCTAGTTTACCCGTTGGTTACATTCATTTTAATGCCCTCAAGAGTTACCTCTTGGGGGTATTTTTATGCATACTGTGCACTTCAAAGGCACAAGGTAAAGTAGGGTAAAATCCAGGTAAGAAGGTAATCCGTAGGGATTCATGAAGACAACTTTTTCTAGCGGTGTCATTGTTACAAGCCAGTGGCTTAATGGCGCGAAGCAAATTTCGTTTGATGGTCAAGACCTTGACTGGCATTATTCTCCGCTTGGTCTGAATTCTCTTATCACTGCGGGTCCGAATGGTCTTGACTCCCGATATATCACGCTGGCAACCCCGCAACCGAATTTAGAGGGCGGCGTTTTTCAGGGCGGTTTGGCTATTTCCGGGACGAAAGTGGTGTCTGGAGTCTGGAACTTTGGCTACAGCTCAGCTACAGGAAACCCCACTAACGTCCGAGATAACGCTCCGAAAAGTTATACAACGAACGATAAATATCTTTACGCGGCGGGAATCTCTCCTGCGACAATTCCCCAGAAATTTGACGCTCTACAAAGCGAAGATCTGATTACGAAACTCGTTCTAAAAGATCAGATTGATTATCTTCTGGAGAATTTGGTAATTGACAACGGCTGGTACTATCTCGAAAACTCCGCCGGAACTCCTTGCCCTTGCAACAACTATTCCGGATTGGCACCCGATGCTAGCAAAGAAATTTGCAATCCCTGCTGAGGTTAACTAATGCCTAGATATGCTCCGCTACCCTCTGTTTCTTTAGATCCTCGGAGTGAGGCGCAGCTTGTTCAAGCGGCTTCTCAGAGGGTTTATGAAGCGTCTAACCAAACTCTTAACGATTTCAGTTCAGGAAACCCCCTGGCAGCTTTGCTTGAGGGGCAGGTTTTTGCACAAGGAGAATTTCTGTTTTGGTTGAATCAATTACCTGAGAAACTTCTGCTTGAGTGGATCGGGCCTTTTCTGGGTGCAATGAGGCGTCTGGGAACAGCGTCTGTTGCACGGTTGGTGCTAACAATTCCCCCCTCAAACTCAGCCGTCACAGTTCCGTCCGGATCCTCTTTCACCACAGACCCAAACCTAACAGGCGGCGAGGTCTACAATTTTGTAACACTCGAAACTCACATATTTCCCCCTGGTGAAACGGTTCTTTTTATTCCTGTTTACTCAGAGTTTGTAGGCTCCCTATACAACGTTCCTGCGAATTCGATCTCTGGTTCTTCAGCCGTAAATGTCGCTGGACTGAGCGCGATCAATCCCCAACCTGCAACTGGTGGATCTGACGTTGAAACTTATCAGGAAGTTCAAGAACGTTTCTTCACGTTGATTCGTCGAAAGAACCCTGTTAGCTCACAAGATTGGCAAGATTTCTTTATCGACTTTTTCGGCGTTGGCACGCAAACTTCAGTTCAACCGAACCGGGGATCTCAGTACTCCTACAATTATTTGACGGACTACATTCTCCCTAGCGGTCAAGTTTCTTTCTTTGTCCTTGGGCCGGGGGGAGTAGAATTAACGCAGGAACAGCTGAGCAGGGGTCAGAACGTTGTTAATTTCTCTGTTCCGGTGGGAATGACCGGAAATCTTTATCCGCTGACGCTGAGTCAAGTTCAGTACGATATCACTCTGGAAGTTGATGCAAACAGCTCCTACGGCACTAATTTCCGTAACGCTTCGTTGGACTTTCGGGACAGGTTGTTTCAGATTCTGACGCCAGGAAATGTGTTTCCTGCGTACACTGATCCGAGCGTCGGTGATGTCGACTCAGCTTTCAATTTAACTTTTGACGCTCCCTCGCGATATGTTAATCCCCGTATTGTGACAGCCAAGGCGTTCAACACCCCTCCTCAACTCGCCACCAATGCGGCCCTTTACACACAGGTTTACGCTTTCGAGCCTTCGGAACAACTTCTAAACCAGAACGATCTGGTTCTGGAGACGATTCCGTCTAAGAAGTATTACCCGGTGGTAACTTCTTTCACTCCGTATTCTAGCGACAAGGGCGACCAAACAATCTACAACAATTTACAGATGAAACAAATTCAGCTTCTTCGAGCTGGAAGTTTCTTGCAGAGCGACGTTGTTTACTGGAGCCCTGCTGATGGGGGTGACGGAAAACTTCGAGTAATTCTGGATAATATCAACATCGGGTCAAAGACCGAAATTCCAGTTCTGATCTCGCAAGGCAAAATATCCGGAGAGAAAACTTACTCTCCGTGGGTTGTTGGAAACAGCTACGCGAGCACGGTCAGTGGTTCTTACGACCCCGAAATCGTCGAATACGACTACATTCCGGGAGACGGACAGTTCGTCCCTGAAACGCCACAAGAGCTCTTGATCGGCCCCATTTCTTCTTTCGGAACGATCGTACCCGGATTAAGTTACGCAAATGGCACATACACCGGTGTCCCCCTGATCAATGTTTCTGGGACCGGTTCCGGAGCTACAGCGGACATCACCGTTGTCGGTGGTTCTGTGACGTCTGTTACCCTGGTTTTGGCAGGTGGTGGTTACACTCCGGAGTCAATTCTGACTGCGTCTGACGCTAGTTTAGGGAATAGTGGGTCTGGTAACGGGTTTAGTGTCCCGGTTACCGCCGTGACAGTTCCCAGAGTAGGTGGTCTTGTTTGGGTTGTTGAACAGAATTTCACTCTGAATACTCCTTCAAACAGCACCACGAGTGCCCTTTCTGCCGGACTTCTTGGTGCCCCGGTAATCCCCGACGTTCTTTCTTCTGGGAATTCCTACCTCGCAGGTACGTGGGTAACTACACCCCAAATCGGATCGGGGCCAAATGCTGTGGCCGACCCGTATTACAACTACGTGGACCGTCTCAAAGGGGGAGTGAACAAATTCGCATACGTGCTGCAAGGGTTCATATACGAGCCCAACAATTTGCCAACGAAGGACTACTTCGACCTTCTCGTAGAACTCGGAATTATCGAGGAGATCATCGTGCGAAACGCGGATCTGGGTCTCCCTATCTACAAGTACAAACCTCGTTTTCCGGTGGGAACGTACTTAGAATACCGGGATTCCAGCATTGCCGAACCGCAGTACTTTGTTGCGACTCAGTATTTCACTCCGAACAGCACTCTGGTTAACGATTTAATCGAGGAAAATCTTGTCATCCCCCTAGCTTACACACCCTCTCAACGAATCAGTCTGGCGAAGGCAGTTAGCGAGGGAACTATCACAACTCCTGAACGAATGTTCAGGTTCTTCAAGGGAGATACCACATTTTTCAGGCAGGGTAGTGCAGTTTTGTCGTATACTGCGACAACGAGTGTAACACCGCTGTTTGACTTCTCGGTCTATCTTGAAAACGGTGTCTTTGTGCCCTCTCAAGACTTTGCTGACGAAGGTTTCTTCACGCTACCCTATGTGCCGTACTTTAATCCGACATACTCGTTGTACGCAGAGGACACAATTGTTTCCGAGGATGGTCGAAACTTTTATCGAGTGATGCGCGCTTTCTTGCCGCAACCGAAGGTGACAGACTGGACAAACACAGTGGTTAACAACACTGCCAGAATTCAGGAGTATGCTGGCAATCTTCTTCGGTATGTGAATGTCTACACTTGCGACGAGCCAATCCGGTCTCAGTTTGGCCGAGACATCTCTTCGATCAAATTAGGTGTTGCTGAAATCACTCTGATCCCTAAGAATGCGGAAAGGTTCAGCAATGCGTCGACTTCTTTCTCATACGTGTGGGAAAACACTGCGACTTTCACCGAAACTCCTCAGCTTTCCTGGTTCACAGGTACAACCTATCTTTACTCTCCACCAAATTATAGAAACGGGACGATGGGTCTATGAGTCAACAGCTTGTCCCCTTAAGCGGCGGAGTTCAGACGCTTCAGACAAACACTCAACGACGAAGTGTTAACACTCTTTCCGTTCAATCTATCGAAGTCAAGAACTTAAAGAGTAGACCAACCGAGTGGATTCCGGACGGGCGGCCAATCTACAGGAGACTGCCAGCAGCGAGTGAGACTTATCAAGTAAATTTCTTTGACATTCTCCCTGCATCAAATACCGCTGTTCGTTTTAACGAGATTCAAGACGTTGGTTACGTCTATATCCCCTGGGGGGAGGGAATCTTCGGTCCCGTTTCCTTGGAGGTTGTGGCTTCTCCAACTTTCGAAGACTTGATTGTAAAATCGGGTCAAGTCGTGTGGAAATACGGTACGATTGCGGTTCCCCCTGCAATCATCAACCTGAAAGAGCTAGATTTTGACAGTGGGCGTTACCTTGTAGCTTATCAGCTTAGCTTCGATAATGCTCCGGTCGAGAATCTGTACCAAGTTGAAGATTACTTTCTGGCCGGAACTAAACTGCTGATCACAGCAAGTAGTGACGCGGTTGTTGGTTGGAGATACCCTGCCGTAAATGCGTTTCTGAGTTCAACCACCTACTGGTCAAACGGGGACAGTTACTTTTCAGCTTCTGAACCTACCGAGGCTTTTATAGAGTGGGTGAGCAACGAAACTTTTCAAAGTTCGCCCAATGCACCGGAAACAGTCCTTGCGTCGGCGTATTCAAGAATCGTTTTTCGCTGCCCCGCTGGCACTAGCTTCTCAGGAAGTGCCACACTAAGTTACGTTAGCGACGCGGGATCGGAGGTCGTTTCAACAGTTTCAGTTTCGTTGGACGAAACAAGCCAGTATTTTGAGTTCTTGTTTCCTTCTCCCAGTTTTCAAACCGGGTGGAGAGTTGATTTCACTGACATAGCAATTAAAATTGAAACAATCAGAGTTTCGGGAATTGTTACGAAAGTGGAGCGAAAAGTGGAGCCCTCCTCCAGTTGTGCTCTTGCGATTTACCCCGAGGGAACTGAGCCAAACACAGTTCTTAGCTCTGACGGTGAGGAAATTTCGGTAACTTACTGCAATCTTGCGTTTATAGACGTCGACTCAAATTTCCTTCTTACCGACATACAAGACATTCGACCAATTATTCATCGAGATTTCAAACCTATTTCTGATTGGTTGACTCGTCCTTTCGACGAGGACTTGATCAATTTTTACGAGCAAGTTTCAGGGTACTCAGTATTATGGATGAGCCCGGTCGTTTGCTTAGCTCAGGAATATCTGGCACTGAAAAATTATGGAGTGGAGTTAACCTAAGTGACAGTAGCAAATCCTATTTTTAGCCCGAGTGAGTTTGAGCTTCGTAATTTTACTAACAAGTATCTTTCCCCCGCCCAAACGTCTCAAGTTGACCTCGTAAAGTCTCGCGTAAACGGGCAGCTGGACTTCCTGGCACAAATGTTGGGGTGGAACGGGACCAACTATTGGTCAAACCTTCCTCGGACGGTATCGCAGAAACGGCAATTACTCGGTGGAACGTTTGGTGTCTACAATAATTTTGTTCTCCCTCGCGTTCTGTCCGTCAGAACATGGGAGAACATCGAAGACTTTTCCTCACCTCGCGTGGCAATCGTTGAGATTGAGAAAGACGATCGAATTCGAGCATGTCAAACAGCGTACTTAGGAATTTATCCCTACTCGATTCTGTCGTTGTCGCAAACTTCCGACGTGATGACTCTCAACTTCGGCGAAGTTGACGATACTTTTTTCACCGAAATTAACAATAATACACAACTTCGCATCGATGTTGTTGAAGCAAGACCGGCACCGTTTTATCGTCCAACTATTGGAGTTGCAGGAGACAATGCGTTTCACTGCAAGGACAAAAATGGTTTGCTAACGCTGTACCCGAGCTACGACACTACGGAGCTCTTTCCGTATATCTTTCCTATCCTTTTCGCAGGGTCTGTCTACACTTTTGACCAACCATTATTTCTTTCCTATACCACTTCCCCCTTAAACGTAGATATTGCCTCGGAGTACGATTCAGACATTGAGCGGTGGGTTCTTCGGCTACCCGCGAAACTGGGGCAAAATTCCCTGGGCGTGATAGCATTCTTGTCGTTATCGCAAACTGAGTCGCTTTTACAGGTGAAGATTCAGAATTGGGTTGATCCGTCCGATTGGAACATTTCCTGTGTCCTCGAAAACTTCCTGGGAGCATGGGGAAACAAAGGAGGTCCTCTTCCCTTTAACCTGGCGTTTGACAGTCTTTCGATTCACGGTTTTGACGAAAACAATTCGCTGTATTTTCCGGAGATTGTTCGTGAGTTAGAGTTTAACGACATTGTAGACCTGGTTTATGCTCAGAGGGCAGTAATTGACTCGGGTATCCCAGGGCAACTTCCCCCAGGAAAACTGTGGTGGAACAGCGCAACAGGTAAACTCGCTATTCAGCTTCAACAGGAGGAAGAATGCCCCTTCTGGGTTGAGGTCGTCTACCGCGAGGCTCCCGAGCAAGAATTGATTCCGGATTTCGTTTTTCCCGACGTAGCCAGTTTCGTAGCGGAATCACCAGGGGTTCCTGAGAACACACTTTGCGTATCTATCGCAAACATTTTCGGGTTATCGAGCTCAGATAATGTTCTCGGTATTGAAGGCCAGTTCGAAGGGCCGGGTGTCGTTTACCTCTATCCACAACCAGGCACCCCATACTGGGTTCCGATTCGGTTTCAATTTCAAAATGTGTCTGACTTCGAGGTTGCGAGTGAGCACATCCCACTAAATATCCCCACCTATATCTTGAATTCTGACGGTCTTACCCCCGCAGGCTCAACCTACACGATTAACAATCTAGAGATCACTGTGAGTGGTGCATACGAAACGGTTCTGGTCAAAGAAAACGACCTCTTAGACTGGACATTGTTTCCCGACTCGATCTTAAAATTCATCGCCAACAGCACACTTTATTACGACTCACCTCCGGTTACTGTGCTGCCGGAGGGAACTGTGGGGGACACCCCCCTGACTTCTACAGGGGAAGGCGAATTGTGGTGGGATTATGCGAATTCGGACGTTCCGAATCGAAACGCGGAAATCTACTTCGGATCAGAGTGGACGTCGTTAAACAACAATGTGGCACTGTCTTCCCCGCCAACCACGTATGATTCGAGTGTGGTACGGTTTTATTGCGATGGCAATCTACTGGAGACCGGCAAAAGTTATCTTACGAACGATTTCGATTTTTGTTACACCAGTGACTCCCCTTCGACGGGAATTTACCGTTGTCAATATCGTGCGTTCAATCTTCAAGGGAGAACAAAATTTCCGGTTATCGAAATATCTGACTCTCTCACGTCGTCGTACCGCTTCGACATCACTTCTATCGTATTCAGCGGTTTGACATACACAATGTCGCCGAACGTGTATGACGCCGAAACCCCATTACGATTGTGGGGCACCCAACAACTTCAAGATGTTGATTCGATTGAGTCTGTTGACAGAGATGCCTACCCAAATCCGTTAGTTGCTGACCTCAATAGTGGCCCCGCTCTCGAAAACTGGCAGCGTTTCTTTATTCGTATGCCGCTGGATTACGGTCGAAACCAAACTGTCTGGCAGAAAACTGCGCTAATCTGTGAAGATTTTGCCTACTTCGGGAGCAACGTTGAGCCCGAGAAGATGGATTGTCCGCCCCCGGAAAGCCTCCCCCAGATTTACGAGGAAATTTGCTTACGGGGGGATCGAACGGACTATACTTATGTGTACACTGAGCCTTATTTCTATTCCACGGTTTTATATGATGATTTTTCGTATGTTGATGCGTCTTATACAAATGCGTCAGTTCGACCTACTGTCGATGTGGACTACGACGAATTTTCCGAGGCGCAATTCATCGAGTATGACCCTCTTCATAGCCGTTTGGTTGATTTTTCTGCCGGGAATTACGGTAGTTGGAAGGGTGTATATTTGAATGTGAATGCCTGTGGTTTCTTATCCGGGTATTACATTAACGATGTTCTTGGCGCAGCGGTAGAGCTAATTGAGCCTCCTGTGTGGGATGCGAGCATCTATAAGTTCCCCCCAACGTGCGACAATCCTTCAAAAACGTACGATGTTGACTCAAACAACTACAAGATTTGTTACGCTTATTTTGTAGCGGATGCGTCAGCTGCCGAAGATGGTTTCTTCGACCCGCAGCAAGAAGCTTCTTGGAGGGTTCCTGAAACTCAGCCTAAGACGCTCTATATCGTTCCGGAGTGCCCTGCCGAGCCTTCTGGGCCTGGAGAGCCAATCACCGTGACAATCTTGCCGACGCCGCCTCCTATAGGCTCGCCCACCTTTCTAGCCACTTGGCGAAACTGCAACAGTCTAACGTCTTTCACCGTAGGAGGGGTGCAAACGGGTAAAATACTGTCAAGCTAAGATTCAATTATGGGACCCTACGATTCACATAAGGCGCCGGGTGTTTACATAAGCGAAGGAATCTGGATAAGACCCCCGACAAAAAGACCAGTTTACGAAAATGTCGAGCCAAGGTATTTTTCAGTACCCGTGCTCCCTACGCCACCACCCGGTCCCGTGTTTAACACAGTCGTAACTCCTCCAACCGGGGTAGTGGAAACAACCTTCACTTTAGAGGTGACAACAACAAATGTGTCTAACGGTACTTTACTTCCTTTCACAGTTTCAGGGAGCAGTTACCTTACCACAACCAGCAGTCAGGTGGAGATTCAGAATAATTTTGGTTCTGCGCCGATAACTACCGGTTTTCCAGAGTTACCGGAGCCACTTATAAGGGATACGCCCGGAGGAGATCTGTGCACAGCAACTCTTGGGGGCATCGCCACAGGATTGCCTGGGACATCTGCGGATTTCATTATCGAACCCCCAGGCCCGCCACCGCTAGTGTATGATTTCACGGCAACGTGGAGAAATTGCTCTAGTTTGACATCTTTTCCTGTAAACACGCCCGGATAACCATGCCATCGTTCAACTGCGACCCCAATGTAAACACAACCGGTCTGACAGACCTTTCTAACGGGTGGCAAAATTGCACATCCATAGTGTCTTTTCCATACAAAGACTTTAGTGCTGGACTTAACTTCTCTTATTCCTGGGATGGTTGTAGTGCGATGGAGACATTCGCCTCTCAGGACTTATACACTCAGTTAAGCAATGCGACCGAGTTTGTATCGACCTGGGAGAATTGTAATCTTTTAACAAGTTTTCAACCGAATTTGAATCTTGGCTCGGCAACCGTATTTCAATTAACGTGGAAAGATTGCAGCAGCTTGACAAATTTCCCATTCACCCTTGTTAGTGCGGGTGTCACTTTCGCCGGCACCTGGGCAGGTTGCACAAGCCTCACCTCATTCCCGCTATTAAATACAGGCCAGGGTGTTGATTTTTCTGGCGCTTGGTTAGATTGTAGTGGGTTACTCTCGTTCCCGGTTTTGAATACGAGTCAAGGCACTAATTTTCAAGGTACATGGGGAGGTTGCTCAAGTCTCAGTTCGTTCCCCCTATTGAATACAAGTCAAGGCACTAATTTCTGGTTCACTTGGGCACAGTGCGTCGGGTTGACTTCATTCCCGCTACTGAACACAAGTCAAGGCACTAATTTCCAGTCAACTTGGGAGCAGTGCAGCGGATTAACTTCGTTCCCGTCTTTGAATTTGAGTCAAGGAATCAACTTTTCCGGTACCTGGTTAGGTTGCGTAAGTTTAGCCGACTTCCCGCCGAACATGTTTGACTCGTCACTCACCGGCAATTTCAGTCGAGCTTGGGAAGTTTGTGCGCTGACCCCCGAAAGTATCGAAAATATCTTTGTTTCCCTTGACACCAGCGGGGTAGTGAACGGTACGTGTACTGTTGCTGGAGGGACCAACGCCTGCTTCGGGGAGTGGACTGCTCTTGCCACTGCCGCTTACGATAATCTAATTGGCAAATCCTGGACCATTGAATATAACGACTGCCCACCTCCACCCTGTGATTTACCCCCTTACTTTTGTAATACGAGCGTTGATCCGTATTGTGTCACTAATTTTACCGATGCTTGGTCCAACTGCACCAGCCTAACCTCCTTCCCCTTGCTTAATGTTAGCAACGGAACAAACTTCGCTGCCGCTTGGCAAAACTGCAACAGCCTCACCTCTTTCCCCCTGCTGAACGTTAGCAACGGAGAGAATTTCGGTGATGCGTGGGGTAACTGCTTCAACCTCACATCCTTCCCCCTGCTGAACGTTAGCAGTGGAACGGATTTCAATGAAGCTTGGGCCAACTGCACCAGCCTAACCTCCTTCCCCTTGCTTAATGTTAGCAACGGAACAAACTTCGCTGCCGCTTGGCGAAACTGCAACAGCCTTACCTCTTTCCCCCTGCTCAACGTTAGCAACGGAACTAATTTCTCCGGTGCTTGGTACGGCTGCAGCAACCTTACATCCTTCCCCCTGCTTGATGTTAGCAGCGGAACTAATTTCATCGAGGCCTGGTACCAATGCAGCAGTCTTACCGCCTTCCCCCTGCTAAACGTTAGCAGCGGAACGAGTTTCATCAATACTTGGGCGGACTGCACCAGCCTAATCACATTCCCTGCGGGAATGTTTGATACCTGCGCAGCAACAAATTTCGTGGGTGCTTGGAACGGTTGTGCACTTACCGCTCAAAGCATCGAAAATATTCTTGTTTCTTTGGATACTAGCGGGGTGACTGGTGGAACTTTGAGTGTTGACGGGGGAACCAACGCCTGCTCCGGATATTGGACTTCACTTGCAACTGCCGCTTACGATAGTCTAATTGGTAAATCTTGGACCATTTATTACAACGACTGCCCACCCCCGCCGCCTCCGGCAGAAGCACTAATCACATTAACTGCCTCGCCTACCGCAGTCGTTAATACCGGGGCAACCAGCATTATTTTCAGCTTCACGCGGACCGGGTCAACAGCTAACCCTCTAACTGTTAATTTCAACGTTGGGGGGACGGCGACTCTTGGAACGGACTACACTCAGTCTGGTGCCGCTTCTTTCTCGCCAACCAGCGGAAGCATTCTCATTCCTGCAGGACAAACCACTGGTCAAATTACGATTGACCCAGACCCTGGCGCCTCGATCGTATCCAGCGAAACTGTTGAAATTACCTTGGTTTCGGGCTCCGGGTACACGCCGGTAACGACCAACCCGGTGGTTGGAACCATTTACGAGGATATACTCCCTGTTGCAATACAGCAGACTATCTATATTCGAAGCATTCTTGAAACCATCGATGGAAACTTGCTGACCGGAGAAGTTAACACCCCCGGACCCAACCCGACTCTTCCGGTGGTTTCCGTGCCGCCTGTTGCGGGTGCTGGGGGACCGGACTACCAAATTTTTGAGCTTATCAGTGATTCTATTGGATCCTACGGTATATTCACCTTGAGTTCAAACGGTGATTTTGAGTACATTGTCGATTTAACCAACCCGATAGTCCTTAACCTCAGCCCTTACACCCCTCCTTACTACACCGGTGTGAGTGAACCATTCCAATTCCGTGTTACAGACCTCGCCGGAAACACTAGCGAGGGTGTTGTAAACGTTTCTATACAAGCAAGCTACACAAGGATCGCTGCTGCTTTCACTTTTGACCCCATTCCTCCCGTTCCCCCAAATCAAGGGAGGAAAATGTGGCATCTAAACGAACCCCTTATATCCACACTATCCAACCCGAACTACTCATTCTTCGGCTTAAACTACCCGTGGACCGGGCCAGTAACAGATCCCCCCCCATACATCACAGGTTACACCGATCAGCCTGGAAATTGGCTTATAGGTGGTCCTCCCCCTAGTGGTTTCTTTGATTGAACCCTAGACTGTGAGCGGGTAAAACTAAATAGTCTTCAACCAACACATGGCTTCCAGACGACGTAACCCAGCAAACACCATCGAAGAAACCTCGGTCGAAACTATGAACGAAGAACTACTACCACTCACGGAAGAAAGCACGGAAAGCCCGGTGGAAATCGTTCCCGTTGCGGAACCGATTCCTGCAACTTTCGAAAAGAAGCGAGAACGAACCCTGCTGGCTCCCAAACCAGTTAGGCTTCATCCCCGAAACATCCCAAGGTTCTCAGGCCCACGTGGAGTTATTTGAGTATGCATCCCCCCAAACTCAGAGCTTCTGAATTTGTAAATCAGTTTGTTGCAATGCTCAACGCAACTGAGGCAAACATGAAGTTTGCGGGCCTGCCGAGAGGGACTCTTCGTGGTACAATCGTTGACATAGACGACCCTTTGGATCGCGGTCGAGTTAAAGTCATCTTCGACGACCATAACATCGAAATACCTCAAATCTCCGGTGCCACCGGAGAGTTTTCCGCCGAGAGGGAAGGCGAACAGGCCAAACCTTCACACTGGATTGATACTTCGCCTGCTTTCAACGGGAAACAACCAAAGGGTCTTGTTGGAAAACGTGTGAACATTGTTCCGTCGAGCGGGGAATACCAATACGCCATCCTACAGGACGTTCTGTATGACCCCCAGCTTCTGACGTCAAGGGCAGAGAAAAATCTGACCATGCCGGACAACAGCACGATGGTTCGGCTTCCTGTGTATCCCGCCGGAAGTCTCCCACCGGCATCAAAAGAAAATCACGGATGCACCGTCATCGAAGAAGGTGGGCCCATGAGTTCTGATTGGATGTGCGTTTGTCTGAAACGTCGAGGAGAATATATTTGGGTCCGCCACGTCGATCTGGCTCACGGTCACGCAGGCGAGAACGATGGTCTGCAACCCCCTGACTCGGCCAAGAACGCACAACAGCCGGTGAATGAGCAGTCAATTTGGGATTTTGTCTTTCCCACTTCCTCGCAATCGATGCCGAAAAATTCTCGATACGGCACCTCTCCCCGGTCAAACCCCTACGGCGGAGAAGCAACTTGGCACGAGCCACCCTCCTGAACTATGGCTATTCGTCGTCCCGGTATCTTATCGCCAACTTGGCTTTTTCAAGATTTTCTGTATTTGGACAATCCGCCGGAAGAACTTCGCTACCTTTTGGTGAAATGGGACGGAGAACCATTCGAAAGAGTCTCGGAAACTTTCGACTATAGTAACCCACCGTATCCGGACGACGAGCAAAGAGGAGGTTCGATCGTTGCTCGAATCGATTACACTATCGAAGGTTTTCTGGTAACAATCGACTCCTGGGAAACAAACTGGAAAGACGAGTGGCCTCTACGTTTGGCGTCAAACTACTTGCAACATTGCAAATATCGGACCGTGCAAGGTTACGTCATTCAGGTTCCGAAAGACGCATATTCATTTTGGGTCAGCGAACGCTACTTGCCATACTCCAACGACCCTAACACCAATCTTTATACCTGAGGAAGCTGATGGCCGCGCCCAAGATCAAAGAAATTCTAGTTTCGTCCCCGACAACGATCGTTCTGTATTTTGACGCGCCGCTAGATACAAATGTTCCGGTACCGATCACGTCGTTCACCGTCAACTATGGTCAGTACGGAGTAGAAACTCTGATCTATTCCTCAGACACGATGGTTTCCCTCGGAATCGACAGCACACTAACTCCTTGGGATCAAGTGTTCGTTTCTTACGAGCCACCAATTGAACTCAATCTGTGCCTTCGCGGTCCAATACCCCCGACTGCGAATGACGTCGTCAAGAAACGAAACGCCAGTCGTGCTTTCTACCGTGTAACTGCGAGAAACACGCTCGCCCCGGATGAAACAACTGACGGATCTCAAACTCAGGCGAACCTGGGTCAAACGATCGGTGGGTATGGTTTCCCGTATCAAAACCGTTCCGGAGTTTTAACACCTCACAAATCCGACCCAAGAAGCGCATCCCCTGACGATTTTATTATCGCGTATGGTCTCAAAGAGGCGATTCAACTCTCAAACATTGACGATGCGGCAGCCACCACGGTGAATGTGGCAAAACTGCGTATGGCGATTCAAGACGCAAACTCTCTGATTGACTCGTACATTGAGCAGTCAGGTAAGGCTGGCATGGTGCTCATTTCAAGCAATCGCCGCCGTACTGCTTTAATTATCGCCCGATACTACCTTGACACGGTTCGTCGCAGAGAAGACGTCTACAAAGATTACGACGCCGCTCTGAAGCAGTTGCAGGCCGAGATGAAAATGACGGCGATTCGCGCCGGTAATGGTGACTCGGCGATTGACACTCCGCAAGGAATTATGCGTGCGTGGCGTACCCCGCAACGCTACAATTCGGTTTCAGGAAAAGGTTTCTCCGGTTGGACTACCGACACTGCCGGGGACCAGGCACCCGATTACCGGATTGGCTGGGGTGCGATCGGGCAGAACAACGATTTTCCCAACTGGATTACTGCGAACAATTTTCTGGAACTTGGGGGAACTTTGCAGATTGCGCAGCCGAATGATGCAGGTGGCTGGTTTATCGACGGCTCAAATACGAATTTTCCCTAAGGGGTAAAATACGTTATAATCTGTCTCGTAGGTTATGTCTACCCCGCCTTTTAACCCTGACCAACCAATTCCTAACGACCCTTTTGATTCCCCGGAAACAAACTATATTCGTGGCCCCTACTCCCCATTTATTCTGGGCGGCGGGTTGATTGTTGACAGTGACGGAACTATTGCCGCTGGAAATGGTGGCGGTTCTGTAACGTCTGTTGCTACCGGCACCGGTTTAACTGGAGGCCCTGTTACAACAACAGGCACAATTTCTCTGGCTGACACAGCTGTTACGCCTGCTAGTTACACAAACGCAGGTATTACCGTTGACGCTCAAGGCCGTATC
>SESF01018482.1_pt1 | contig 36549 bp, 31 predicted proteins | sample 3171521 | NCBI WGS metagenome assembly SESF01 (sample SAMN10866945, study PRJNA518727) | freshwater metagenome | biome: subpolar coniferous forest; feature: holomictic lake; material: water; isolation source: holomictic Lake 227, 6 m and 8 m depth | place: Canada: near Kenora, Ontario | collected...
GACGAAGCGTTGTTTCCCGCGAACCCGGCGTTAAAACGCCGGGCTACTTTCGGGTTGTCCCTTTGGGGCAATAAGGCCAATCCATCAGACCAATCCAACGGTGTCATTGGTATAAGCTCTATTTGGGCACGGGAAGAGGACACAAAAAGCGGATCGCGAGGTGCCCCGCGATCCGCTGACAGGGAGACAGGCCTATTGCCCCTTCAATGCCTGCATGTGCCGGATGAGCGTGTCGGCCATGACCGAGGGCGTTTCCGCCACGGCGATGCCGGCGTCACGGAACGCGGCGATTTTCGCGGCGGCCGTCCCTTTGCCGCCGGAAACGATTGCGCCCGCGTGGCCCATGCGCCGCCCCGCGGGTGCGGTGGCTCCGGCGATGAACCCGGCGACGGGCTTCTTGCAATTTTCCTTGATCCACGCGGCGGCCTCTTCCTCGCCCGTGCCGCCGATTTCGCCGATCATGATGATGGCTTCGGTGTCGGGGTCGTCATTGAACATCTTGATGATGTCGAGGTGGGAGGTGCCGTTGACGGGGTCGCCGCCGATGCCCACCGTGGTGCTCTGGCCGAACCCCCGGGTGGTCAACTGCCAGACGGCCTCGTAGGTCAACGTGCCGCTGCGGGAGACGACGCCGACGTGGCCCTTGTGGTTGATGTAGCCCGGGGCGATGCCGATGCGGCAGCCGCCGTGGGAATCCTTGCCCTCGCCGGGGCAGACGATGCCGGGGCAGTTGGGGCCGATGAGGCGGGTTTTGCTCCCCTTCATGGCGGCTTTGACCCGGACCATGTCGGCCACGGGGATGCCTTCGGTGATGCAGATGGCGAGGTCGAGCCCGGCGTCCACGCCTTCCAGGATGGAATCGGCCGCGAAGGGCGGCGGAACGAAGATGGCGGAAACAGTGGCGCCGGTTTCCTTCACCGCCTGGGCGACGGTGTCAAAAATCGGGACGACTTGCTGGAAGGTCTGGCCTCCCTTGCCGGGGGTGACGCCCGCGACAATCTTGGTGCCGTATTCCAGCGAGAGTTGGGCGTGCCGGGAGCCGAAGCTGCCGGTAATGCCTTGAATGAGAACCCGGGTTTCGGGAGTAACGAGAATAGACATGGGTCAGATTTCCTTGCGGTTTAAGCGGCTTTGACGGCGGCGACGATTTTCTCGGCTCCATCGGCCAGCGAATCCGCGCTGATGACGGCCAGGCCGCTGTCGCGGATGATTTTTTTGCCGAGTTCGACGTTGGACCCTTCCAGCCGCACGACGAGCGGCACGGGGAGCTGGGTTTCCTGCATCGCGGCGAGGATGCCCTCGGCGATGATGTCGCAGCGCATGATGCCGCCGAAGATGTTGACCAGGATGCCCTTCACTTTCTTGTCGGAGAGGATGATCTTGAAGGCCGCCGTGACCTGTTCCTTGGTGGCGCTGCCGCCGACGTCCAGGAAGTTGGCCGGTTCGCCGCCGGAGTGCTTGATGATGTCCATGGTGGCCATGGCCAGGCCCGCGCCGTTGACCAGGCAGGCGATGTTGCCGTCCAGCCCGATGTAGTTCAGGCAGTATTTGGAAGCTTCGACCTCGCGCGGATCTTCCTCGGTGACGTCGCGCAGAGCCACGATCTCCGGGTGCCGGTAGAGGGCGTTGTCGTCGAAGTTGAACTTGGCGTCCAGAGCCAGGACGTCGCCGCCCTTGGTGACGACCAGCGGGTTCACCTCGACCAGCGAGCAATCGCTCGAAATGAAGAGTTTATAGAGCGCCAGGATCAGCTTGGCGGCCTGGGCGGCCTGGGGGCCGTGCAGCCCGAGCGCGGCGGCCACCTTGCGGGCCTGGTAGGGTTGGAGGCCGAGCAGCGGATGCACCGGCTCGCGGAAGATTTTGTCGGGGGTTTGCGCGGCAACCGTCTCGATGTCCATCCCGCCCTGGGTGCTGGCGATGACGAGCGGCGCGGCGGCCCCGCGGTCAAGCAGAATGGCCAGGTAGAGCTCCTTGGCGATCTCGGCCGCTTCGGCCACGTAGACCTTGTGGACTACGCGCCCGGAGGGGCCGGTCTGATGGGTCACGAGCGTCTGCCCCAGCATCTTGGCGGCCAATTCCCGGATTTCCTCCGGTTTGGAAGCGGAATGGACGCCTCCTTTGAAGCCGTTGGTGAAGGTCCCTTTGCCGCGCCCTCCGGCGTGGATTTGGGCCTTGATGACGATCTTGTCGGTTCCGAGTTCCTGGGCTGCGATTTCCGCCTCCCGTGGGGTGCCTGCCATTTTTCCACGTGGCGACGCGACGCCAAACTTTTCGAACAAATCCCGCGCTTGATATTCGTGAATGTTCATAATTGATAAAAAGAGCCGATTCAGCCGGGCCAAAAGAGAGGAATCCCGCTGATGAGCACAGGAGACGGTTCTACCGGCCTCTCCCGGCGATTGCAAGAATCGGCTCGCAAGTGGTCAGAAAAGCACAAGATGCGCTAAAGCCCCCCCGCTTCCCAAACTTCCCGGCCAGGGAAATCCCGACAGGGGCATGGGGACTTTTCAAGACGCCCTTTACAGGTTTCCCATCCTTCGCATAGGATGGGGGTTTCCCAATGAATCCTCTCAAGCGACTTTTCGGCCGCGACGATAAATTTTACGATCTTCTCGAGGCAAGTGCGAACGAAGCGCAAAACAGCGCCAAGATCCTCAGCGGGCTGATGCCCAAGCTCGGCGACGAGCGGGCCGTCCACGAGGCGCTGGAACTCCTGGCCCAGAGCCGCCGCAAGCACAAGCGGATCAGCCAGGAAATCACCACCCAGCTTTGCCGGACGTTCGTCACCCCGCTGGAGCGCGAGGACATTGAGGCGCTCTCCAACGCCCTTTCCCGCGTGCCGAAGACGATGGAAAAGATCGGCGAACGCCTGCTCATCTGCCCGCTCAACGCCCACGCCGCCAACATGGTCAAGCATGTGGCGATGCTGGAGCAGGCCACCACGACGGTGGTCGTGATGGTCAAGTCCCTGCGCACCAACCCGCACGTGGAGGAGATCGAGGACGAATACGCCCAGCTTCAAACACTGGAAGGGGATGCGGACCGCTTCATGATCGCCCTGCTGCGCGAGCTTTTCCACGGCCAGGCCGACGCCAAGGACGCCCTCTTCCTCAAGGACATGTATGAACTGCTGGAAAAGGCGATTGACCGCTGCCGCGACGCCGGCAACGTCGTCTTCCAGGTCGTCCTGAAGTACTCCTAGGGGCGCTCCTTCCGGCGGCCTACGCTTTTCCCCATGATTTTCTTCCTGTTTGTCCTGCTCGCGGCGCTGGTCTTCGAGTACATCAACGGCTTCCACGACGCGGCCAACGCCATCGCCACCGTCGTTTCCACGAAAGTCCTGACGCCCCGCCAGGCGATTATGATGGCGGCGGCCTGCGACATGATCGGCGCGTTTTTTGGGACCGCTGTGGCGAAGACCATCGGCGCGGACATTGTGGATATCCACGCCATCACCATGCCGACGGTGTTCGCCGCCCTCAGTGGCGCGATCATCTGGAATCTGCTGACGTGGTGGCTCGGGCTGCCGTCCAGCTCCAGCCACGCCCTCATCGGCGGGCTCTGCGGCGCGGCGCTGGCCTCCACGGGGGGCAACTGGGCAGTGTTGAAATGGTCCGCGGTGGTCATCAAGGCCGCCAAAGTCTCGCACGAAGGGCTTTGGCCCAAGGTGGTGATCCCGATGATCACCTCGCCGCTGGCCGGGTTTCTCATCGGCGGGGCGATCATGCTCCTGCTCACGGCCCTCTTAAAAACGTATCGCCCTTACCTGATCCAGAAAATCTTTGGCAAGGCCCAGATGGCCAGCGCCGCCTTCATGGGCTTCAGCCACGGCGGCAACGACGCGCAAAAGACGATGGGCATCATCGCCCTGGCCCTTTTTACCGGCACCCAGTCCGGCGCGTTCGACCATCTGCCCCCTTTCCTCCACTTTCTGCGCACGCCGACATTCACCATCGACAAGTGGGTGGTCGTCGCCTGCGCGTTGACCATGGCGATGGGCACGGCCTCCGGCGGCTGGCGGATCATCCGCACGATGGGGCACAAAATGGTGCGGCTCCAGCCGGTGCACGGGTTCGCGGCGGAGACTTCCGCGGGGCTTGTCATTCACTTCGCCACGACGCTCGGCATCCCGGTTTCCACCACGCATGTGATCGCCACCTCCATCATGGGCGTGGGAGCCACCAAACGCCTGAGCGCGGTGAAATGGGGCGTGGTGCAGCGGATCGTCTGGGCCTGGGTGCTGACGCTTCCGACCACGGCCATTTTAGGGTGGACCACGATGCGCCTGCTGAAACTCTGCGGATTCTAGGTCGGTAAAGCTCAAGACCACGTGCAGCCCCAACAGAATGTCGATGTGATCCCGTGAATCCGCTCCCTTCCCCCACGGCTCGCTGAGAATCTTGAGATACCAGACCCCGATGGCGGCCCGGCGGTCGCACTCCAGCAGGCGGTTCATCGCTTCATTGGGATCGAGGGTGATGGGGAGGCGGTGCATGAACTGGACCATGTGCAGGCCCAGGTGAAGCAGCAACTCCGCGCAACGGGCGGGATCCCGGTCGTGATAAGCGCTTTCCAGCATCTCCAGCGTTTCGACCTGCCGCGTGGCCAGGGGGAATTCTTTTTTCACGACGCGGGTGAGGTCGCGGATGACCTGGCTCGCCCCCGCGCCAGGGTCTTCCGTGTCGGCGAGGAGGAGTTGATAAAACGCCTCGCGTTTCCCCAGCAGATCTCCGGCGGCGATAGCGAGGGCGCGTTTGAGCATCCGGTTGGAAACGGCGCGCATTTGGGGAATGATCTGGTAGGCGGCGGAGAGTTCGCCCAAAGCGGCGAGGGCCTCGCTGGAGGCGGCGAGCACCTTGCTGTCGTGGCTGTGGGTGATGAGGTCGAGCAGGTGGGGGATGGCGCGGCGGTCGCCGATCCTCCCCAGGGTGCGGGCGCTTTCGCTCAAGATCTCCCGGTCGGTGGTCTGTAATTGGCGCAGGAGGGGCGCGACGCATCGGGCGTCGCCGCAATCACGCAACGTCCGGCAGATTTGCGGGATGAGGTCGCAGGCGGGGTCGTCCAGTTTCCGCAGCAGGGCGTCGAGGGCCTCTTCGGTTCCGATCATTCCCAAGGCGTCGATCGCCTCTTCCTGCACCTCCGTCACCGGATCGTCGAGTTGCTCGATCAGGTCCGGCACCGCCAATCCGCTCTTGTGCACGCCGAGGCTGCGCGCGGCTTGCGCACGCACGCGCGCGGTGGAGGCGGTGGTGATGATTTGGAGTGTGTAAAAGTTGCGGACGGCGTTGAGCGGGTTGATGAGAAACATGCGCGAGACAGCTTCCCCAAACCCGACGTGGTCCACGGCAGCCCGGATGCTCAACACCAGCGGCATGGCAATGCCCCAGGTAAGCAGGGCGAAGGCGATGATAATCGCGTGCAGGAACGAGAAGGCGGTGCCGTTGGTCAAGAGACAAAGAGGGGGATGGGCGTTGAAATAGTCCATAAACCAGCCCCCCGCGAGGGAACCAAGGGCGGCGATGATGCCGATGATGGCCCAGTGAACCGCCATGGCCATCGTCCTCCCGGAGCTGTTGGAAAGGAGCGCGGCGAGCCGGAGCTGGCATGGGCTGACACCGGAAAAAACGCTGCCGCCCAAAAAGGTGAAGATCCCAATGATCACGACGACCTTGGGGATGCTCCAGAGCCCCAGGATGGGAAGGTGGAAGGTGAGGAACGATGCGTCCACAAAGAACCACGGCACCGCGGTCAAAGGCGCCAGGATCATCAGAATGGCGCACAACACGCGGGGGCCCAGGCGATCGGTCAACGAACCGAGGATGAAGCTCGTCGCCACGGAACCGAGCGAACCGGCGATGGTGATGACGGCAACGTGGGTGTAGGTGACCGGGAAATAACGTTTGAGATAAACGATGCTGAACGGACCGAGCATGGAGCATCCGAACGACCAGATGCCCATCGCAAACGTGAGGTGCCGGAAGTCGTGGTTGCGCAGGGGGGCGAGCAGGCGCTTCAGCGGTCTCGCTTTGACCTCCGCCGGCGCGGGACGCGGTTCTTTCACCCAGAGATGGACAAGGACATCGCCTACGCCGCATACCGCCGCGATCGCAAAAACCAGGGCGAAGCCAAAGGCGCTGGTTTTGTTGCTCCCCGGCATCCGGAACTGGTCCAGGGCAAACCCCGCGATGGCCATTCCGAGCAGGGAGGCCGCGGTGACGATGCTTTGCCTGCGGCCCCAAAAGCGCCCGGCATTCTTTGCCGGAATGAGATCGGCCATCCAGCTATTCCATGCGGCCGAACCCATGTTGCCGATCAAGTCGCTGAGGCCCACCAGGCTGACGACCCCCACGGGGATCCACCAGGAATCCGGTTTCCAGCAAAGCACGATGCCCGCGATGACGAACCAGAGGGCGCGATGCACCAGCGCCGTGCCTGCCCAGAACTGTTTGCGGGACCCGAGATGTTCGGAGATGAACGCCGAGGGAACCTGAACGGCCATGACGCACTGGCGCACGGCCGTAAGCAGGCCAATCAAAAAGCCCCCGGCGCCGACGGCTTCCATGAACATGGTCAGCGGCATGTTCAGGCTCATCGCGAACCAGAGCATTCCCAGGCAGCCTGCGGCGACGTTGATCCGCATGGCCTGCTGCACCTGCACGCTGGTAATCCGGCGGCCGGTTGCTGTGTCGAATAGGGGAGGTGTTTCGGGCATGGATCGGATGGCGCGGAGGGAGCATCGGTCTCCACGCATCACCAGCATTGTGATAGACGGAAACGGGCTGTGTTCCAGCGTTATTATCCCGAAAACCGGTGTGGGAGGGGATAACGGGCCTCCCTACACCCCGGGCTCGTGCCGGATGTCCTGGCCGCTGTAGAGGTAGAAGACTTCCTCGGCGATGTTCTGGACGTGATCCGCCGCCCGTTCGATGGCCTTGGCTATCGTCATCAGATGGACGGCCCGGGTGACGTTGGCGGAGTTCTCAATCATGAGGCCGATCAACTTCTTGGCGATGCGCCGGTTTAATTCGTCGATCTCCTTGTCGCGCGGGATGACGGCCTGGGCCAGCTCATAGCGCCCTTCCACAAAGGAGGTGATCGCCTCGTGGAGCAGATCCTGGGTCATCGACGCCATGGCGGGAATGTCCTCCACGGCGACGAGCGGGGGCTCCTGGTTCAGCGAGCGGGCCCGCCGGGCGATGGTGGTGGCCTGGTCGGCGATCCGCTCCAGGCTGCTGGAAATCTTGGAGGCGATGAGCATCAGGCGGGAATCCCGCGCAATGGGCCCGTGCGTGGCCATGTAGGTGACGACCAGGTCGTCCACGGCGACTTCGAGCTGGTCGATCTCGCCGTCGGAGGCTTCCACCAGATCCGCGAGGCTGTCGTCGCGCTCTACGACGGCCCGCACGGCCAGGGTCAGGCTCCGGTCGGTGAGGGTGGACATCAGCAAGAGCGTTTCGCGGATGTGGGCGAGTTGGGCTTCAAAGGGATGGCTCATGGGAAAAGTTGAGGTTGGGAACAGGAGGAAGAGTTTTACCCGCGGATTTCGCAGATTTTCGCAGAAAAAGAGGGGTGTTGATGGGACGGATGGAATGGATGCCGGTATTCTCTTTTTCTGAAAATCTGCGTCAATCTGCGAAATCTGCGGATAGCTGCTTTTCTTTAACCGAATCGCCCGGTGATGTAGTCCTCGGTCTGTTTTACGGCCGGGTTGGTGAAAATTTTCTCCGTGCGGTCCATTTCGATCAGGCGGCCCAGGTAGAAAAAGGCGGTCAAATCGGAGCACCGTCCCGCTTGCTGCATGTTGTGGGTGACGATGACGATGGTGTAGTGCTTCTTTAGCTCGAAGATGAGTTCCTCGACCTTGGAGGTGGCGATGGGGTCGAGCGCCGAGCACGGTTCGTCCATCAGGATGATCTCCGGCTCCACGGCAATCGCCCGGGCGATACAGAGCCGCTGCTGCTGGCCGCCCGAGAGCCCGAGGCCGCTCTCGTCCAGGCGATCCTTCACCTCGTCCCAGAGCGCGGCCTGCCGCAGGGAGCGCTCCACCACGGCGTCCAGCTCGGAGCGCCTGGCCCGGCCCTGGATGCGCAGGCCGTAGACGACGTTTTCGTAGATCGACTTGGGAAACGGGTTGGACTTCTGGAACACCATGCCGACGCGCTTGCGCAGTTCGATGGGGTCCACGTTGGGCCGGTTGATGTCGGCCCCGTGGATGCGGATGGAGCCTCCGCCGATGCGCGAGCCGGGCACAAGGTCGTTCATCCGGTTGAAGCAGCGCAAAAGGGTGCTTTTCCCGCACCCGGAGGGGCCGATGAAGGCCGTCACCTGGTGGGCGGGAACGCGCAGGTCCACGCCGTGCAGGGCTTGGTAATCGCCGTAAAAGAAGTCGAGCCGCTCGACTTCGATGGCGGCGGGCAGGGGAACCGCAAGCGGCGCGACCGTGGGCGGCGGGGCGGTGGGCGTTTCTTCCATGGAAAGAGAGTTCTTCATATTACCATTTGAGCTTGTTCCGCAAGCGCAGGCGCAGGAGCACCGAGCCGAGGGAAATCAGAAGGACGAGGCCGAGGAAGACAAACGCCGTCCCATACTGCATCCGTTCCGTGTAGGCGTTCTGGGGGATCTTGGAGCTGACGACGTAGATGTGGTAGGGGAGCGCCTGGACGGGCTGGAAAAAGAAATCGGTCCATTTGTCCACCTGCCAGGGGTAATTGTCGCGCACCACGTAGGCGGCGGTGAAGAGGATCGGGGCCGTCTCTCCGGCGACCCGGGCGATGCCGAGAATGGAGGAGGTCAAAATGCCGGGGATGGCGTAGGGGAGCACGTTGGTGCGGATGGTCTGCCACTTGGTGGCCCCGAGGGCGAGCGATCCCTCCCGGAACCCCTGGGGCACGGATTTGAGCGCCTCCTCGGAGGAGGTGATGACCACTGGCAGCACCATGAAGGCCAGCGTGAACCACCCGGCAAGGAGCGAGATATTCCACTGGAAATAGGTGACGAAGAGGGCCGCGCCAAAGAGGCCAAAAACGATGGAGGGGACCCCGGCCAGGTTCATGATGGCCAGCCGGATCAACCGCAGCGCCGGCGAGGGGCGGCTGTATTCGCTCAGGTAAATGGCGCTGGCAACGCCCAGGAAGAGGGCGATCGTCATGGAACCCGCCACCAGCAGCACGGTGCCGACGATGCAGGGGAGGATGCCGCCCGCCGAGTGGGCGTAGGTTTCGGCCTGGATCTCCACGCCGGGGTGGCCGGCCTGGAACGCGCGGAAATCGGGGTCGCTCAACTCCAGCTTTTCCCCCTGCCAGTCAAAGACATAGAGCGTGGATGGCTTTTCCGTGAAGAACGGGACGTTCACAAACGGCCAGTGGGGGGTGAAAACGGTCTGCGCCCCCTTGATCCCGATTTGCAGGAAAATGCACGTGGCGGCCAGCAGCACGGCGTAAGCGCCCAGGCGGATCGCCCACCGGAGCGCCCCTTCCCAAAAGCGGGCCAGCGAGCGGCGGCGCGCAAACGGGTTGGCCAGAGGCTGAGCTAGAAGCTGGGTTTCCATAACTAGCCGATGCTGATTTTAAACCGCCGGACCACGGCTTGCGCCAGCCCGTTGATGCCGAGCGCGAGGAAGAAGAGGAAGAGCCCGACGATAAAGAGCGCCCGGTAATGGATGGTGCCGCTGGGAACCTCGCCCAACTCCTGCGCGACGATGCCCGTCATGGTGTGCACCGGCTGGAAGATGGCCCCGAGGCCCTGGGTGAAGTCGGGAGTGGCGATCCGGTTGCCCGCGCACAGGAGCACTACCATCGTCTCACCGATCACCCTCCCGAACCCGAGCAGGACGGCGGAGAGGATGCCGGAGAGAGCGGCGGGGATGAGAATGCGAACGACGGTCTGGAGCCGCGTGGCCCCCATCGCGTAGCTGGCCTCCCTGAAGGCGCGCGGCACGCTGTTGAGGGCGTCTTCGGAAAGGGAAAAGATGGTGGGGATGGCCATCAAAGCCAGCAGCGCGCCCGCGGTGAACGCGTTGAGCCGTTCGGCGATGGGAAAGGAGCTGATCCAGCTCAATGCCTCCCAGTGCGTCATCGCGCGAATCCCCTCCCCCAGCACGGCGATGCCGAAAAACCCGAGCACGACGGAGGGGATGGCCGCGATGAATTCCAGGAACGGCTTGATGAACTGCGCTTCGAGCGGCCGGGCCAGCTCGCTGACGTAAACCGCCGCGCAAACGCCCAGCGGGACGGCGATGGCCAGCGCGATCAAGCTCACCAGCAGCGAGCCGGTCAGGAGCGGCAGGATGCCATACCAATCCTGCCAAAAGCTGTTGGTGATCCACTCGCTGCCGAAGAGAAACGAGGTGACGCTGCGAGCCCATGGCACCGGGGTATCCGGGTTCCACTGCCGCAGCTTGCGTTCCGTCTCCGGGAACGACGCCAGGTAAACGCGGGCCGCTTTTTGGAAGGCATCGAAGCGGGGCTGCAAGGCGCTTACCGGAAGCTCGGGCCGCTGCCGCAGCAAGTCCTCCTGCTTGGCGCGGAAGGCGCGCGCGGTGGTCTGGTAGAGGGGGAAGGCGGCGCGCACGGGGGCGAGTTCGGCGGTGAAATCGACCGGCGTCACGGAGACGGCATCAGCATTCCTGCCCGCCTTGAGCAGAAAACGGCGCTGTTCCAGGGCGTCTTCGTGGACCTTCGCCTTTTCCTTGATGGCGGAGACGCTGTCGGTGAGGTCGCTCACCAGCCCGCGCAGGTCGTCCACGGAAGCGTCGAACCCGGCGGTGAAGGCGTCAAAAGCGGAGAGCGCGGCAGTCGCCTCTTCCGGGGTCTTCCCCTGCTTGAGAAGCGCCGCCACCTGCCGCAGCCGCAAGTCCTGCAAACTCCGGTTGAGCGCGGTGTGGGCCTCCACCTGGTCGCGCATGAAGCCCACGTATTCCAACCCGGCCCGCCGGTAAAGGCGCAGGTTTTGAAGATTTTGGGGGAAGAAACCGGCCCCCTCGCGGAAAAGGAAAAGGGTGATCAACGCCAGCACGACGATGGCCAGCAAGGCGTTGGAGGCGAAAAACCACTTGATCACGTGGTCGAGCCGAAGCCGTTTGCGGTCAAAGCGGTTGGGGTTTTTCATCCGGTTGAGGAGGATATTGCACCACAGAGGGCACGAAGGGCACAGTGAAAAGAGAAGGGGGAACGCTTTTTTGAATCGTAAAAGAAACAGCCCGCCTGGCAGGCCCAGGCGGGCTGTTCGTTCAGAGATTCCTTTTTCCTTATTTCACCGGAACGAACCCGACCTGTTCCACGATTTTCTGACCCTTGGCGCTCAGCGTGAAGTCCACAAAACTCTTGGTGGCTCCGGCGGGCGCGCCGTTGGTGTAATAGAAGGTGGGGCGGGAGTAGGGGTAGCTCCGGTCGCGCACGTCGGCCTGGGTGGGCGTCTTGCCGTCCACGGGGGCGACTTTCACGCCGGGGGCCTTGACGTAGGCGAGGCCGACGTAGCCGATTCCCGCCGGGTTTTTGGCCACTTCGGAGACGATCTGCTCGTTGCCGGCCATTTTCTGGGCCGACCCGGCGTAGTCGCGCTTGTTCATCGCCAGTTCCTTGAAGTCGGCATAGGTGCCCGACGCGGTGTTGCGGGTGTAGACGGAGATTTTCCCAGGCGCGCCGCCGACGGCGGACCAGTCGGTGATGTCGCCCGTGAAAATCTGCTCCACCTGCTTCTTGGTGAGCCCCTTGAGCAAGTTGCTGGAGTTGAGGATGATGGCGATGCCGTCCCACGCGACGATGGTGGGGCGCAGTTCCAGCCCCTTGGCGAGCGCGGCGGAAGTCTCCGTTGGCTTGGCGCGGCGGCTGGCCATGCCGATATGGGCCGTCTGGTCGAGCAGGGCGGCGAAGCCGGTGGAGGAGCCTTCGGCGGCGATGCTGAAGGTCACGCCGGGATTTTCGGCCTTGTAGGCTTCGGCAAGCTGCGGGACGAGTTTGGCGCCGAGGGTGTCGGAACCTTTGATGACGAGCTGCTGGGCGCTTGCCATGGTTGCGGAGGCAGCGATGGCGGCGGCAAATGCGATCAATGTTTTCATAGTAAGATGCTGGTTTTTGGGAAAGGGAGCCCGGCGTCAACCTCTCGACACCGGGCCCGGTTTGGGCTCAAAAGCGTTAGAACTTCAAGTTCAAATCCACTTGGACGAGCTGCACGCTGTTGGCGGCGGCGATGGCGTTGCCGCCGGTGGCCTGGCCGCCGTAGACATTGCTGCGGAGGTTCCAGGCGTCAAAGTAGGTGACGCTGGCCACGCAGTAGTCGGTGAGGCTGTAGTTCACGCCCGCCTTGACGCCCTGCATGTTGAGATAGCCCGCGGCGAAGTCGGAATCGTTCAGGTTCGGGTCCACGGCGGCGATGCCCGTCTGGCGGAAGTTGCCGAAGACGGACCAGTCGCCCGCCTTCTTGTTTTCGCCAACCTGGGCTCCGGCGAGCCAGGCGATGTCGTCGCGGCTGGAATGGGTGGCAACAGGGTAGGTGTAGGAGACGCCGTTGGCGCTCTTGACCGTGGTCGTGCCGACTCCGGTCAGGCCGAGAACGTCTGTCGCACGCTTGCTGCCAGCGGTGTTGTAGGCAAAGTCCCACAGCACTTTCGCCGGCAGGCCGCAAACCTTGAAGGAGACATCGCCGGGAGCGGTGATAATGGAGAGGTCACGCTGGGAGCTGAAGGCCGTTCCGTTGGCGCTGGCCAGGTAGGTGGTGGTGCCGGAGGTGGAATTGAAGGAGACCGAGTTGTTGACGCCGGAGGTGTTGCCGTTGGTGTAGGTCATGTACCCGGGAGCAACGGTCACTTTCACGCCGGAAGCAACCTTGGCGCTGGCGATCAACTGGGTGTCAAAGAGCCAGCAATCGGTGGCGTTGTCGTGGGTGGCTTCGTTCTTGGTGCCAGCCCAGACAGAGGTGTTGGCTTCCGTGTTGTCGCTGAAGGCGAGCTGGCCGGCCACGAGGCTCAGGTTGAAGGGGCCTTCGCTGCGGATGTCGCCGCTGTTGGAAGAAAGAGCGTCAAATCCTTTGATGATGTCGATCTTCTCCACCGCGCCAACGGGGTTGATATCGGGGTCCCACACCAGGTCGGTCGTGTAGAACGGGTTGGCCTGCTTGCCGCCGATGGCCGTCAACCAGTCGTTGGCCCAGCCGAAGTAGGCTTTGCTGATATAGATATTGTAGTTGCCAAACCCGGCGGCGCTGTCGCTGCTGGAATTCACCGTCTGGTTGGCGCTGTCGGCAGCCTGGGCAGTCTGGAGCCCAACGCCGCCGAAGAAGCCGCCGTTGAGGGTGAAGTCGGCCCCGAGGCGCAGGCGGATCCGTTCGCGGTCCTGCTGGGTGTCGTGAATGTCGTTCTTGGCCGCGGCAAGCTGTTTCTGGACATCGTCGTATTGATACCGCAGCCGAATATCGCCGTAGAGCTTGAGGCTCGTGATCGAATTGGAAAGCTGGAGCTTCCCGGCGTTGGTCTGGGCGTTATCCTTGATGAGGTCGGCGCGAACGTCTTCCGCCTCCTGGGAGGTGAGCACTTTCTTGCGCACCAGGGCGTCGAGAAGGGCGCTGCTGTCTTGGGCAAGGGCGGCCGCTCCGCAGCCGAGGCTGCAAAGGGCGGCCAGAGCCCACGTTGTAAGGGTTTTTTGGGTCATGGCAATAGGTTGTTTTTGTGGGAGGCCGCCGCCGCCCGGAAGACATCCTCCGGGAGCCCACGGCTCGTTCACGGGGCAGAAGCTGAAGGGGCGCTGTGACAACCGCGTGGCGCGAATGTGACAATTGCGTGACATTAAGCCCGCGATTGCATCCCGCCCGTTTTGCCGCGATGATGCGCGGCGCATGATCCGCGTGCTGCGCAAATACCGGAAAGTCTTCGACATCGGCCTGCAAAACACCTTTGTGTACCGGTGGAACTTCCTGCTCCGTTCCCTCTTCGGCCTGGTGCCGCTGGCGGGGACGGTCTTCATCTGGCGCGCCATCTTCAAGGGCACCGGGAGCACCGTGGGCACCTACGATTACGCCGGGATGATCTGGTATTTTCTGCTCATCATCCTGGTGGACAACCTGGTCACGCCGACGGAGGACGAATGGCAGATCGCCGCCGACATCCGGGAGGGGCAGATCAGCGCCTTCCTGACCAAGCCGCTCAACTACCTCGGCTACCGGGTGAGCCTCTTCCTCTCCTACCGGATTGTCTACACGCTGGTGACGGTGCTCCCGCTCGCGCTGGCGTTCCTTTGGTTCCGCGACCTGATCGCGCTTCCCAAATCCCTCTTTACCTGGCCCCTCTTTTTCCTCTCCACGGCGATGGCGGCCGGGATCTCCTTCCTGATCGCCTACACGCTGGCGCTGATGGCCTTCTGGATTCTGGAAATCAGCACCATCGTCTTCATCCTCTATTCCTTTGAGTATTTCCTGAGCGGGCAGACGTTCCCCGTGGACATCATGCCCGCGTGGATCCAGGGGATTCTGCGCTGGCTCCCCTTCCCCTATGAGCTTTTCTTCCCCGTGCAAATCTTCCTGGAACGGGTGCACGGGGCGGCGCTCTGGGGCGGGCTGGCGATCCAGGCCGGATGGGTGCTCGGGCTATTCGCCCTCGCCCAGATCGTCTGGCGGCGGGGCATCCGCCATTACCAGGCCGTGGGAGGCTAGTGTGGTGAGTGATAAATTTGCGTCATAATTCCGGCCCCTTTTTCAATTTTTCGGCGTTGCTCAATCGGTCGGTATCTTCAGATGCCGCCCTCATTCGCGCCTTGAAAAATCGAAAAATTGTCTCGGACTTATTTAGCGAATTTATCTTTCACCACACTAGTACCTTGTAACACTACGCTTCAGGTCGGCTAAAAGTCTCCCGGCGCTTTGTTCCTTGGGCGCGTGGAGAGATCCTTCGCAAGCTCGGGATGACGCGCTTCCCTCTTCTTTGCGCCTTTGCGTGAGGCAACACGAAAGCAGGGGTTCAAAAAAGGGGGGCAGGGAAGGCCGGAATTTTCTTTTCGCCAAGAAACCGGGTTCGCCACAGAATAGGGAATGGCCACCGCCAAAAACTTTTTTATATGCTTGGGACTCCACCCCGCAATCAACCGTGAAGACAGAAATCGATGAACGTGCATCTTCCCAAAGCCCTGGCGGTGCGTTTGGCCGAAGGCCAGCCCGTGATTCCCGACATCACCGCCGCTTCCTTGCCTGCCGGATTCCGCGGCAAGCCGAAGCTCGATTCCGCGCGGTGCCCCGAGGGGTGCGCGGTTTGTGCCGGGGCTTGCCCGACGGGCGCGATCTCGACGAACCCGCTGACGATTGATCTGGGCGCGTGCGTGTTTTGCCCGCTCTGCAGCGAGGAGTGCCCCGAAGGGGCGATCACTTACACCGCCGACTACAAGATGGCCGCCACGACGCGCGAAGGCTTGCTGCTGCGCGAGGGGGGCGACGTCACACCGGAGGCCTGCTCGCGGGAGATCGAGCGTTTGTTCGGGCGTTCGCTCAAGCTCCGGTCGGTTTCGGCGGGCGGCTGCAACGGTTGTGAGCTGGAACTGAACGCGCTGGGCAACGTGAATTTCGACATGGGGCGCTTTGGCATCGAGTTCGTCGCCTCGCCGCGGCATGCGGATGGCGTCGTGGTATCCGGCACCACCACGCGCGCGATGGCGCACGCGCTGGAGGCGACTTGGGGGGCCGTGCCCAGGCCCGGGCTGCTCATCCTCTTCGGCGCGTGCGCGATCAGCGGCGGGATTTTTCAAGGCTCCGCGCAGCTCGCGCGCGAGTTTATGATTGAGAAACACAAGGTTGACCTCTATATCCCTGGCTGTCCACCGCATCCGCTGACTTTCCTCCACGGGCTGCTGGGATATTTGCGCAAACTGCCGTCTCCGCCGGCGAGCAGGTTGCCGTAACGTTATGGAACTGAACTCAAACGAAGTGGCCCGTCTCCTGGGCGTTGTGGAACAAGACGTGCGCGAATGGGCGCACGCCGGCAAGCTGCCGCATCTCGCCGCGCAAGGCCGCTTGCGGTTCAACCGGCAGGCGATCCTGGAGTGGGCGCTGTCGCGCGGGCATCCCCTGAATCTTGGCGTGGAGGAAATGGAACCGGCCGGCCTGCCGCCGGTCTCGGAACTTTTTGCGCCGCGCCACTTCCACTACGACGTCGCGGGCGACACATTCGCGGAGGTTCTGCGTTCGGCGCTCGACGTTTTTGCATTGCCGCCCGAAGCCGACAAGGAGCTGATTTACGACCTGGTCGTCAGCCGCGAAAAGCTCATGACCACGGCGCTTGGCGACGGCCTGGCGCTGCCGCATTTGCGCGTGCCCGTCGTGGTGAATGTGCCGAGCCCGGCGCTGGGCGTTTTCTTCACGCGCCAGCCGATCCACATGGGCGCGCTCGACGGCGAGCCGGTGCATACGCTCTTTCTGCTGCTGAGCCTCACGCCCAAGCAACACCTCGAACTCCTCGCGCGGCTGGCGTTCCTCTTCCGCCAGCCCGAGTTCGTGCAACTGCTGCGCGAGCGGGCGCAAGCGGAGGCTATCTGCGAGTGGATTCGGAGCGCGTCGTCCGGCGGGAGAAAGTCGTAAATGATCGCGCTGTTTGTCATCGGGCTGCTGCTGCACGGGCTGAATTTCCTCCTGCCCGCGCTCTTGCGCGACAGCCGCCGGCTGAATGTCGCCTCCAACCTGCTCAACGCCGCCGCGCTGCTCTGCGGGATGTGTTTTTCCGTGAGCGGGCTGCTTGCATACCAGCGCGCCGAATACCACTTTTCCCTTCCCGCCGCCGGGCCAGTGGTGATCGGCTTTGACGGGCTGTCGCTCTTCTTCCTGTTCACGTTCCAGCTCGTCTCCCTCGCGGCGAGCCTCTACGCGATCGGCTATTTGCGCCATTATATTGAGCGGGGCCTGCCCGTTCGCGCGCATCTCTGGTTCCTCACGCTGCTGATTGTGTCGATGCAGCTTGTAGCCGTCGCGCACAACGCCCTCGCCTTCCTGATTATCTGGGAACTCATGGCCCTCGGCGCGTACTTCTCGATAGTCTTCGAAAGGGACAAAGAGGAAGTCCGGCGCGGCGGGTTTTGGTACTTCGTGGCGACGCACGCGAGCGTGCTTTTGCTCTACGTCTGTTTCTTCACGCTGCACGAGTTGACGGGCAGCTGGAACTTCCGCGACTTCGCGCTCCACGCGGCTTACGATCCCAAGGCGCTCGCGGTCATCCTGCTCACGGGCTTCGCCGGTTTCGGCATCAAGGCGGGCTTCATGCCGTTTCACGTCTGGCTGCCCAACGCGCACCCCGCCGCCCCGGCGCACGTATCGGGGCTGCTCTCGGCGATCAACATCAAGGCCGGCATTTACGGCATCGCGCGGCTGATGATGATCCTGCCAGCGGTGGACCCCGCCTACGGCTGGGGATTGCTGGCCGTGTCGCTCGTTTCGGCCGTGCTGGGCGTCTGGTATGCGCTCGCGCAGCACGACATCAAGAGGCTGCTTGCCTACCATTCGGTGGAAAACATCGGCATCATCGGCCTGGGCCTGTCGGTTGCCTGGCTTGGCCGGTGCTACGGGAAGCCTGAATTGGTCGTGCTCGGCTTCGCCGGCGCGCTGCTGCACACGCTCAACCACGCGATTTTCAAGGGGTTGCTCTTTTTCGGCGCGGGCAATGTCACTCTGCACGCGCACGGCGGCGATATCGAGAAGATGGGCGGGTTCGCCCGCGTGATCCCGCTCACCGCCGTGGCCTTCCTCGTCGGCGCGATCTCCATCTGCGGCCTGCCGCCGTTCAACGGCTTTGCAAGCGAGTTCCTTATCTACAAGAGCTTGTTCAGCGGGAGCGATCTGCTGCACGGCTACGCGCCGCTGGCGCTGCTGTTTTCGGTGGTTGGGCTCGCGTTCATGGGCGGGCTGGCGGTGGCCTGTTTCACGAAGCTCTACGGCATCGTCTTCCTTGGGCAGAACCGCGCCGGGGCCGCCATGGAGCGGCAAAGCGAGCCGCTGTTGTCCTCCGTCGCACTGCTTGGGCTGGCCGGGCTGTGCGCGGCGATCGGCATCTTCCCGGCGGCCGGACTGCGCCTCGTTGCGCCCGCGCTCGGCGAACTCGGGGCCGCCGCCCAAGCGGGCCGGGAGTGGGCGTCGCCGCTTGGGCAATTGCAGATCGTGTTCGCTCTTTTCCTCGGCCTCGTGGCGGCGGTGTACGCCGTGAAAGCCTGGCTGCAAAGCCGGACCGGCGTGCGCCTGCGCGAGACGTGGGGCTGCGGCTATGCGGCGGCGACCCCGCGCATGCAATACACCGCGTCGGGCTTTGCCGAGGAGCTGGTGAAACTGGGGCGCCCGATGCTCGCGCTCGCGGTGCATTGGAACGCTCTCGGCGGCGTTCTGCCCGCGGCGCGCACCTTCCACTCGCATTGCCACGACCGGATGGAAGACGGCTGGCGCGCGTTCCATCGCGCCATCGGGCGTTTCCTCGGGGCGTTTCGCTGGATTCAAAGCGGCAACATCCGCCACTACGTCATCTACCTCTTCGCCTCCATTCTTTTCTACCTGCTCTGCGCTCTCGTATGGTGACGTTTTCCTCCGATCCTTTTTCCTGGCTGGCGTGCGCTCTCTTTTTCGCGGGGGCGCCGCTGTTCACGGGCGTCGTCAACAAGCTCAAGGCGCGCCTCTCGGGGCGCGTCGGCCCGGGGGTGTTGCAGCCTTACTACGAACTGCTGCGGCTGGCGCGGAAGGAAACCGTCTATAGCACCAGCGCCGGGTTCATCTCCCGCCTCGCGCCGGTGATCGTCTGGTGCACGGTCGCGCTCGCCGCGTTGCTCCTGCCGCTGGGGACCACGGCCGCCGTCTCGTTTTCCGGCGACATCATCCTGTTCGCTTACCTGCTCGCGCTGGGGCGGTTTTTTCAAATCCTCGCGGCGCTCGACACGGCCAGCAGCTTTGAGGGGATGGGGGCGAGCCGCGAGGCGCGCTTCGCCGTTTTCGCGGAGCCGATTTTCTTCTTCACCATCGGCAGCCTCGCCATTGTCACGCGGCGCTATTCCTTCGAGACGATCCTCGCCGGAATCTCGTGGTATGATCCGCTGTTTGTCGTGTTCGTATCGGTCGGGCTGCTCTCGCTTTTTTTCCTGATGATGGCCGAGTGCTCCCGGATGCCCGTGGACGATCCCAACACGCACCTGGAGCTGACGATGATCCACGAAGTCATGATCCTGGACGCTTCCGGCGTCGACCTGATGCTCTACCAATACGCCGCCTCGCTCAAACTGCTGCTCTACTGCGCGCTGGCGGCGCTGCTGCTCAATCCGTTCGGCGTCTTCGGCCCTGTGAGCGGCCTGCTGGTCTTTGGCGTGACGCTGGCGGCGCTGGCCGCCGTCCTTGCGTTGACCGAGACGCTCATGGCCCGCTTCCGCCTCGCGCTGGTGCCGCAGTTCCTCCTCTTCGCCACCGCGATCGGCATCCTGAACATCCTGATCTTCACCTTCTCGCACTAGTATCTTGTAACCTGTAAAATGTCCCAAACAGCTTGTTCTTTTGGCCCAGGGCTGCGTTGTCAGCCCAAGGCGTTATCTAAAGATAGCGCCATGGACTTCCGCCTTGCCCTGCACCAAAATCCCGGCGCTCTTTGCGCCATTTTCCCTGTGACAAGGTCATTGCCATGATCAACGCCCTCACGATCCTGTTTTGCCTCACGCTGATTTACCTCGCCGTGACGACGCGGCTCTCGGCTTACGTGCTGATCCTCGTGCTGCAGGGCGCGCTGGTCGCGGGCGTCCACATGATGGCTTTTTTCAGCGACTTCGAATGGTCGCATGTCGCCGTGGCGGGGGGCGTGCTGCTCGTTCGCACCGCGCTCATCCCGGCGTACATTGCGAAAATCATCCGCGATCTCGACATGGGCCGCGGCGACAGCACGCGCCGGTATCATCCCGGTTTCCTGGTCCAAATGGCCGCCGTGGTGATGGGGTCCTTTCTTGTCTCGCATCAACTCTCGCGCCTGACGGCGGTGAACATCGTTCCGCTCGGCGCCGCCATCGCGGGCATCCTCGGGGGCGGGCTCTTGATTGTGCGCCGCCGCCTGCTGCTCGCGCACGTGGTTGCCTTCCTCATCATCGAAAACGGCCTGTTCCTGCTCGGCATCGGCGTTCAGGCGGAAATGCCGTGGACGATCGAGCTGGCCGGATTGCTTGATCTCTTCGTGCTGGTCTTCCTGATGGGCATTGCGATGAACCAGCTCAGAACCCATTTCCCCGAAGGCAAAGGCGACGACCTGACGGCGCTGCGGGAGTAGAAGTAAACCATGATAACGATTTTCGCACTCCTAGCCCTGCCGCTGCTCGCGTCCGCCCTGGCCGCGTGGAAGCGCTCGGCGCGCCTGGGCCAGCGCGTCACCTTGCTCGCGGGCGTCGCTCACCTGGCCGCGTCGCTCTATTGCCTTGTGACGCGCGACAACCCGTTCCCCGCGGGCTCGTGGCTGGCCGTCGATCCGCTGGGCGCCTTCTTTCTCACGATCCTCTCACACACGTTTGTGCTCGTGACACTCTACGCGCCGGGCTTCCTGCAACGGATGGAGGGGCCGGGGTACGACCGCTCGAAACGCCTGTTCTACCCAGCGCTCAATTTCTACCTCCTGGCGAACACGCTCGTGCTCGTCGTCCAGCAATTCGCCCTGCTGTGGGTCGCCATGGAACTGACGACATTCAGCCTCGTGCCCCTCATGTATTTCTACCGCACGAAGGAATCACTCGAAGCCGTTTGGAAATATCTGTTCCTCGTCTCGGTCGGGCTGGTTTTCCTGTTCGTCGGCATCCTGTTTCTGGGCCTCTCCGCGCGCGGCGTGGTGGATTACACCGCGTTCATCGTGGGCCGCATGACGGAAGCCGCGCCGCATCTCAATCCGCTCTGGCTCAAGGCCAGCTTCCTTTTTGTCCTCGTCGGGTTGAGCGCGAAGATCGGCCTCGCGCCGATGCACCCTGGCGACATCGACGCCACGTCCAACTCGCCCGCGCCGGTCGCCGCGCTCATGGCCGGTTCGCTGCGCAGCACGGCGGTGGCGGTGCTCCTGCGGTTCTACCAGGTCGTGGCGCAGACGGAAGTCCGCCCGTTCGCGCAGCGGATGCTCATCTTCGCCGGGCTGTTCTCGCTCGCCGTCGCGGCCATCTACATGTGGCGCAGCCGCAACTACAAACGCCTGCTGGCCTATTCGAGCGTGGAGCACCTCGGCATTACCGCGCTGGGCGTGGGCATTGGCGGCGTGGCGCTGCTCGGGGCGTTCCTGCACCTGCTCTTCAACTCGCTGGGAAAAGTCAGCCTCTTTTTCATGGCGGGCAACATCCATTGCGCCTACGGCACGCGCAAAATCGAGCCGATCACCGGCCTGACGCGCCGGTTGCCGTGGAGCGGCTTTGTGTGGGCGCTGGCCTTTTTCTATATCGTCGGCACGCCGCCCTTCGGGATTTTCTTCAGCGAACTGTTTGTATTGAAAGGGATGATCCACGGCGCGCACTGGCTGCCGCTCGCGCTCTTTCTCGCGCTGCTGATGGTGATCTTCATCGGAATGAGCCGCGCCGTGCTGCGCATGCTGCAAGCCCCAAGTGCCGCGCCGCAGCCCGAGGGGGGCGCCATCGAGCGCTTTCATCTTTCCCACGCCCTAGGCCTCTATGCGATGGCGGTCTCGGTGCCGCTGGCGCTCTTCCAGCCCGCCGCGCTGTTCGATACCCTTCGCGTGATCCTCGCGGCCTTCGGAGTCAAACTATGAGCACCTGGCGCACCACAAAGCCGTTGGACTTGATCCGCTTCGGGGAGGAGCCGCCGCTTGGAGTCAAAGAGTGGCTTGCGGCGACGCGCACATTGCTGGAAAACAGCGCGCGGCCTGTCGCGGTGTTCAGCCGGGAGCAAGGCGGCGAACGGCGCGTCTGGATGGCGCTTGCCATGCGCGACGCCGGCCAGATTTGCCTGACGAACACCGTTTTTCCCGCCCAAGAGCGCCGTTCGTATCCGTCGTTCTCGGCCGATTTCCCCTGCATGCAGTCTTTCGAGTGCGAGCTTTATGAGCAGACGGGGATCGAGCCCGAGGGGCATCCCTGGCTGCGCCCCGTGCGTTGCTCGGACGGCTGGCGCAAGAACGGCGCGCCCTATGCGTTTTACCGCGTCGAGGGCGAGGAGGTCCACGAGGTCGCCGTCGGGCCGGTGCATGCCGGCGTCATCGAGCCCGGGCATTTCCGCTTTCAGTGCCACGGCGAGGTCATTCTTCATCTCGAAACCCAGCTCGGCTACCAGCATCGGGGCATCGAGGATTTGCTCCCGCGAAGGCAGCCTTCACAGCAGCTCGTGCTCGTCGAGTCGATCGCGGGGGACTCCGTGATCGCCCACGCGACGGCGTTTTGCTCCGCCATCGAAGCGCTCGCCGACGTGTCCCCCTCCCTGCGCGGGCAAGCCGTGCGCGGCATCGCCGCCGAACTGGAACGCTTGGCGATGCATCTCTCCACGCTTGGCGGCATCGCCATGGACATCGGTTTCGCCCTGCCTTCCGCGGCGTTCGGCGGCCTGCGCACCGCCGTCATCAACCTCACCGCCAGCATCTGCGGCAACCGCTTCGGGCGGGGTTGGATCATCCCCGGCGGCGTCCGCTTCGATCTTGATCCGCCGCTGATCGACAAAGCGCGGAGCGTTCTCGGCGAAGTGCTTGCAAAATTCTCCGGCGTCGAGGCGCTGCTTTTCGGCGCGCCGTCGGCGCTCGCACGCATGGAGGAAACCGGCGCCGTCACGAGCGAACAGGCGCGCGCCGCCGGCCTGGTCGGCCTCGCCGCGCGAGCCTCCGACGTCATTTGCGATGTGCGCGCCGATTTTCCCTACGGCATCTACCGCTATGCCTCGATCCCGTCGCCGACGCTCGATTCCGGCGACGCCTATGCGCGGGCCAAACTCCGCGCGCTCGAAATCCGAAACTCCATCCAGTTCATCTTCGAGCAGCTCGACAATCTTCCGGCGCCGAAGCTCGCGCACCGCCCCGGGGAACTGGCCAAAAATGCGTTCGCCATCGCGCTCGCCGAAGGGCATCGCGGCGAAATCGCCCACGTCGTTTGCACCGGCGCCGACGGTTGCATTTCCCAAGTGAAGATCAAAGATCCGTCCTTTCACAACTGGCACGGCCTCGCGCTCGCCGTGCGCGAAAACGGCATCTCGGATTTCCCGCTCTGCAACAAGAGCTTCGACCTCTCCTACGCCGGGCACGACCTCTGATCGGGAAGCGGATTGCGCTTGCACGAGGGGGGAGGGGTGCATAATTTTGAAGCTCATTTCGCGGCCTCACGCCGCCCATCTTCCTCTACGAGCTTGTGAAAAAAATTCTGAAACAGCCGTGTTGCGCGTCTTTTTGCCCTGCGCGGCGGCGCCACGCTCGGCCTGTAGCGCTTCGGCTACAGGCACTTCGCTTGCCCCTTGCCCAGGTCAAAAATCCACTGCAACCCGTCATTCCTTAATTCTTTCACAAGCTCTAAAAGTGACCCAACCAAAACGAACGATCGCATTAAACGCCCAAGGCGTTGCGCTGCTGAGCGGCGACGAGGCGATAGCCCTAGCGGCCCTGCACTGTGGCGTAACCTTGGGAACCGGTTATCCCGGCACCCCTTCCACGGAAATTCTCGAAACCTTTTCCGATTTGGGCGGCAAGGCGCAGTGGGCGCCCAATGAAAAAGTCGCCGCCGAAGTAGCCCTCGGAGTGGCTTTCGCCAGCGGGCGCGCGCTGGTGACGATGAAACACGTCGGCCTGAATGTCGCCGCCGACGTGCTCTTCACCTCGGCCTATTCCGGCGTTTCGGGCGGCTATGTGCTGGCCTGTGCGGACGATCCCGGCATGGCTTCGAGCCAGAACGAGCAGGATACCCGCCGCTATGCGGTGGCCGCTGGCGTGCCGATGCTGGAGCCGTCGAATTCCCAGGAAGCTTACGACTTCGCCGGGCTCGCCTTTGCGATTTCCGAGCGGTGGCAGATCCCCGTCATTCTCCGCATCACCACGCGCGTTTGCCATTCGCACACGATCGTGAAGCCGCACGGGAAATTCACCGCGCCGCCGACTCCCTGTTTCGTTAACAACATCCCCGAGCGGGTCATGGTCCCCGCCCATGCCCGCCCGGCGCATCGCCGGTTGCGGAAAAAGCTGGCCGAGATCAAGGCTTGGAATGAGAGCGAAGGCCCCCACCGGATCATCGCGGGGTCGGACGATCTGGGAATCATCACCTCCGGGATCGCGACGATGCATGCGCTGGAAGCCGCGCCCGGGGCCTCGGTGCTCCAGCTTGGCATGACGCATCCGCTGCCCATGGACCTGATCCGCAGCTTTGCCTCGCGCGTCAAACGGTGCGTGGCGATTGAGGAGGGCGACCCCTGCTTGAACGACGCGCTGCGCGCGGCGGGGGTCCGCGTCGAGCCGCGCCTGGAAAGCTATCGTTTTGGCGAACTGAATGTCACCCGCGTCCGCCATCTGCTGGCGGGAGGCGAGGAACCGCAAACGGTGCCGCCGCGCATGAAGCCGCCGCAACTTTGCGAAGGCTGCCCCCATCGCTCCACGTTTTCAGTTCTGAAGGAACTCGACTGCATCGTGGCGGGCGACATCGGCTGCTACACGCTGGCGGCCATGCCTCCCTTGCAGGCCTTGAACACCCAGATTTGCATGGGAGCCAGCATCGGCATGGGGCTCGGCATGAGGCACACGCTGCCCGAGGACCAGGCCCGCCGGGTCGTGAGCGTCATCGGCGACAGCACTTTCCTCCACAGCGGCGTGACGGGGCTCATCGAAATGGCCTACAACCCGCCCGCCACCGGCCATGTGGTCGTTATCGTGGACAACAGCACCACGGCCATGACCGGCTTGCAGGAACACCCGGGCACGGGCCGGAAGCTGGATCATTCGCGGGCGAGCAAGGTCGCCCCCGAGGAAATCGCCCGCGCCCTTGGCATCCCCAATGTGCAGGTCTTCAACCCGGTCAAGGAAGCCGCCCGGTTCAAGCAGGAACTCCAGAGCGCCCTGGCTTCCTCCGCCCTCTCCGTTTTCATCGCCCGCCAATCGTGCATCCTTGCGTTTGGAAAAATCAAAGCCTACGAAAAAGCCATCGCCGAGGCGCCTCCGGCCTGCGATGACACGTGCGCGCAACCCGTTGCTGAATAATGGATACCCCTGTCATCAATATCAAGATCGCGGGCCTGGGCGGCATGGGCGTGCTCAGCGCTTCCACTATCCTCGCGGAAGCGATCTTTCTGGCCGGTTACGACGTCAAAAAAGCGGAAATTCATGGCATGTCCCAACGCGGCGGTTCCGTCGCGAGCGACATCCGGTTTGGCACGCGCGTTTTGAGCCCGATGATCCCGTTGGGCGAAGTGGACTACCTCGTCGCCATCGCGCCCGAGTGGGCCGATGCGCATCGCGCCGAATTGCGCCCGGCGGGAAGGATGCTCGTGCCCGGCGACGTGGACGGGCTGGAAAACCCACGGGCTCTGAACGTCGCCCTGCTGGGCGTGCTGAGCCGGTTCCTGCCCATCCCCGAAGCGATTTGGCACAAAGCGCTCGAAAGCGGCTTCCCCGCAAAACTTCACGCTTCGAATCTCGCCGCTTTCCAGCTTGGCCGCGACGGCAGCGGTAAAACCCATTAGAAATTTACGAGATGTCCTTTCAGTGGAACGATTGCAACGGCTCCTTCCATCCTGACAGCGCGTTTGATTTTCTCCCCGAGGAGCAACTTCGCGCCTTGCAGATCCAACGCCTGCGCGCCACCGTGGAACGCGCCTACGGCAATGTGGAGTTCATGCGCGGGAGGATGGACTCCCTCGGCGTGAGCCCCGGGGACATCCGAACGCTCGACGATCTGCGCCGGTTGCCGTTCATGCAAAAAAGCGACCTGCGCGACACCTACCCCTACGGGCTTTTTGCGTGCCCGATGAGCGAAGTGGTGCGGTTGCACGCCTCCAGCGGCACGACCGGCAAGCCGATTGTCGTCGGCTATACCAAGGACGACATGGAGATATGGAAAAACGTCGTCATGCGCTCCCTGGCCGCGACGGGGCTCCACCGGGGCGACATCCTCCAAAACGCCTACGGCTACGGCCTGTTCACCGGCGGCCTTGGGCTCCACTACGGCGCGGAAGCGCTCGGCGCAACGGTCGTCCCGATTTCCGGCGGCAACAGCGACCGGCAGATCATGATCATGCGCGACTTCGGCGTGACCGGCATCTCCTGCACGCCCAGCTACTTCATCCACTTGATCGAGCATGGCGCCTCCATGGGAGTGGACCTCAAGAGCCTGCCCCTGCGCATCGGCGTCTTTGGCGCCGAGCCGTGGAGCGAGGAGATGCGCTGCTTCATCCAGCGGGAAGCCAACATCCGCGCGTTCGACATCTACGGCCTTTCCGAAATCATCGGCCCCGGCGTCGGCATCGAATGCTGTTGCCAAAACGGGATTCACATTTTCGAAGACCATTTTCTTTTCGAAATCCTCGACATCAAGACGGGCGAGCCGGTTCCCGACGGCGAGGAAGGCGAACTGGTCATCACGACCTTGAGCAAGCAAGCCATGCCCATTCTGAGGTATCGCACCCACGACATCACGCGCGTGATCCCCGGCCGCTGCGCCTGCGGACGCTCCATCCGCCGCATGGCCCGCATCTGCCGCCGCAGCGACGACATGCTCATTATCCGCGGGGTGAACGTCTTTCCCTCCCAGATCGAGGCCGCCCTGCTCAAAGTGGAAAAGACCCTCCCGCACTACCAGATCATCGTCCGGCGCGAGCGCGAAATGGATGAAATGGAGATCCGCATCGAAGTCACAGCGGAAGTCTTCAGCGATCGCGTGTGCGAAATGGAGCGCATCGCCAAGCGCCTTGCCCATGCCGTGGATAGCACGACGGGCATCCACGCCAAGATCAGCCTGGTCGAGCCGCAAACGATTCAACGCAGCGAAGGCAAAGCCAAGCGTGTACTGGATCTTCGCAATCTTAGAGCTTGTCCATAAATATCCATGGGGCAGATAAGCTCTTAACGTCCTCAAGCCATGAAGATTAGCCAGCTCTCCATTTTCCTCGAAAACCAGCCCGGCCATCTCGCAGCCCCTTGCGCGATCTTGGCGGACGCCGGGATCAACATCCTCACGCTGACCCTGGCCGACACCCGGGGCTTCGGCATCCTGCGCCTCATCCTGAAGGAGTGGGAGCAAGCCTGGAAAATCCTCGAAGCGAAAGGCTTCATCGTCAAAGTGACCGAAGTGGTGGCGATCCAGGTGGACGACCGTCCCGGCGGCCTTCGCAAACTCCTTGAGATCGTCGAAGCGTCGTGTGTGAACATTGAATACATGTATGCCTTCACCGTTCGCACCGGCGGCAACGCGGTGATGGTCTTCCGGCTGGACGACACCGACAAAGGCATCGCCGCCCTCCTGAATGCCGGAGCCGATATTCTCAGCGCGGCCGAACTTTACGAACTGGGCGGACAGGGAGGGGCGCGCCCAATCGCTCCCGATCACCGTCTTTAGAGCGTTTTAAATTGAAGTGTTTACAATGATGCGCGGGCTCTTCAAGCGAAGCGGCTGTATTTTTCAATACTGCCCGAGCTTGAAAGACCGCGCACGGCCCGCGCAGCCGAGCAGCGTGTAAACAACAAAATTTAAACCGCTCTAATTGAAGGTCAGGTTCTTGACGCCGGAATTGCTCGCCGCGTTCAGCACGTCCATGATGCGCTCGTGGCGGGCGTCCGTCTCAGGACGGATGATGACCGGGTCTTTGTTGTCGCACTGCACGATGGCTTGCTTGAAGAACTCGCGCAAGGAAGCCAGTTCTTTGTCGTTGGTGCCGCCAAACGCTTTGCCGTTGACGGTGACGCGCCCGTCGGCGGCGATATCGACCATGAGCGGCGTCGTCGGGACGGCGGTCTGCGGGCCGCCGCTGGGCGATTTGCTGCCCGGCAGGCTGATGTTCAGTTCGCGCTCGGCGACCTGGGACCCTGCGCTGGCCATGAAAAAAAGCATGAGCACAAAGACCACGTCCACCATGGGCGCAATCTGGAACCCTGCGTCACCATCATCGTTGCCTATAGATGCCATAGAAGGGGAAAAAGGAGGTTAGTTTTGGGAGGCCGGGCCGCCCGCTCCGGCTTTGTCCACGACGGAGAAGGTGACGTTGGTGATGCCCGCGTCGCCAACGGCTTTGAGGATTTCCCGTTCAAATCCCCAGCGGGCGGAGCGGTCCACTCGGACGAGGACGCGGGTGAGCGGGTTTTTCTGGATTTCCTGCTGGAGCCGGGGGATCAGGTCGCTTGCGGTGGCGAATTTCTGGCTGTCGACTTCGATGGAGCCCATGTTGTTGATCGGCACCCAGCTAACGTTGACGATGACTTGCCCCGGGTTTTTCTTGGGCTGCTTGGCATCTTTGGCGATGGCGAGCGGAATGGCCCGGTTGCTTTGCAGCACTTCGGTGGAGCTGATCGACATGAAAAAGACGAGCAGCACCAGGAGGATGTCAATCATCGGGGCGATCTGGAACTCCGGGTCCTCTTCGGCCGGATTGCGCGTTGCGGCGCGGGCGGCCTGGCCTTTGCTCTTATGGTGCATGGAAAGGGGGGGTGGAAGAAGGGAGACGGGAGCGTTACTGCTGCCACTGCAAGGTCGCCCCACAGTGCGGGCACGGGTTTTGCCCGGGGGTGATGGTGCCGTTGCAGACAGGGCAGTTGGTGGAAAGGGCCACGGAGACTTTCCGCGATTGGCTGGCCTCGGCCACGGCGGCCTCGCCGCCGGCGCTGAAGGCTTCGCCGATCTGGATGCCGGAGAGTTCCTCGTAGGGGAGATCGCGCACCAGGGTGTTCAGCACGTCGTCGGTATGGACGATGGCCATTTGGGCCTTGTTGCGGAAAATGTAGTAGAAGACGAAGGCCGGGATGGCGATGAACAGACCGCTGGCGGTGGCCAGCAAGACTTCGCCGATCTTCCCGGAGAGGGCGCGCGGGTCGGAGATGCCCGATCCGGCGAGCACGGAGAACGCCCCGATCATCCCGATGACGGTGCCGAGCAGCCCGATCATGGGGGAGACGACCCCGATCACGGAGAGGTAACTGTTGCGGGTGCGGATGATGGTGGCTTCGCGCAGGCCGTGTTCGGCGAGGGCGTCTTCGACGGCTTCCTTGCCGCGGCCCAGGCGGCTCAGGCCCGCTTTCAGGACGTTGGCCAGGTAGTTCTGGTTGGCGTTGCAGGTTTCCCAGGCTTCCTGGTAGTTGCCCGCGGCGATGATGGCCTTCAGGGAATCCACCAGCGTGGGCGGGGCCAGCTTGCTTTTGCGCAGGGTGAAGAAGTTCTGGATGACGAAGGTGACCATCGTTGCGGAGGTGCCGAGGATGACCATCCAGATCAGCATGATCAGCATGCCGCCGTTTTTGATGGTTTGGAAGATGGTTTCCTGGGGATGGCCTTCGGCTTCCTGGGCATGCCCAGTGGAGACGGCGAGGAGGAGAAGGCTAAGCCCGAGGGCGAGGGGGAGGAGTTTGCGGAGTTTCATGGGTTCTGGAGAATGGAGAAAGAGGTGGGTTTGTGGAGTGTGGGTGGGGAGGCTAGGGGACGGTTAAGGAGGGGTCTTGTTTGCGTAGGGCGTTCGCCCTTTCCTGGGCGGCCACCACGGCGGTGTGGTCGTCTTCGTAGAGCGTCACCGTACGCAAATACTGCTCCAACGCAACGGCGGGTTGCTGTTGGGCTTCGGCAATCTGCCCAAGGAGGAGGAATGTCTGGCTATAGGCGGGTCCCAGCCCGGCGGGGGGCGCCTTTTCCTTCAGCGCGGCTTCGGCGATGGGCTCCAGTTTTTGCCGGGCTTCGTCATAGTTCTTGCGGGCCACGGCAATGCGGGCCATGCCAACGGCCGTTTGGACGGAACCCGCGCCGGGGTAAAGCTTTTGGTAATCCTTGTAGGCGGCCTCGGCTTCCTTGAGGTTGCCCATGGCCACGTGGATATCCCCGATCATGGAGGTAGCCTGCCGGGCCCAGTCCACCGGGAGCCCCTTGTATTTTTCGGCGAGGGCTTTGAGCACTGGAAGGGCTTTGGCGAATTGCCCGGCTTCGCACGCGGCGCGCGCGGGGGCGAATTCGGGCGGGGTGGCCATGGTCACGGAGGAAACCGTGGCCAGCTGGATGCCAATGCTCCCTCCACCGACCTGAATATTCACGGCGGAGCCGTTCGCGCCGAGGATTTTGACATCCTGCGTTCGGCCATCTTTCAAGTGCAAACGGTCTTGAGCATGGGCGCGCACCCCCGGGCTAAGGAGCCAGAGGAGACACAAACCAAGTGCAAAAAGAGCCTTCTGGGAGGAAAAGCTGGATCTGAGCTTCATTTTTTCAAAAACAGATGTTAGGTAATCTCCCCGCTGAAATCAACCGCAACCCGAAAACATTTTTCGCTTCCATGGTCAACCTGCTTCGAAAACACCAACAACCGGTGATGATCTTTATCACCGTTGTGATCATCATCGCCTTTGCGTGGTTCTTTACCCCCGGCAGCGGGTCCCGGCACGCCGCCCCCTCTGGAACCGTGCGGATTTACGGGCATAACTACTTGCAGGAGGACCTGGAGCGCAGGGGCCGCAGTTTCCGCGTGGCGCTGTACGCGGGCCTCACCCCGTTGGTTTCCGGCCTCACCTTTGGCAACCCGTATGGGGAACAGGCGGTCAACGACTTCGTTTTCAACGGCTTCGTCCTCGCCCACGAGGCCCAGCGCCTCGGCATCACCGTCCAGGACAACGAAGTCGCCGCGCTGATCGAGAAACTCCCGGCCTTCCAGACCAACGGAGCGTATGACATGGGCAAATACCGCCTCTTCGAGGAAAACGTCCTGCGGCCCCAGGGCTTCACCCTGGCGCGGCTGGAAGACCTGGCGCGCGACCAGTTGCGCCTGGAGAGGCTCATTGCGCTGATCGGCAGCACCGTGGTGGTCACTCCCGGCGAATTCCGGGCCGATTACGTGCAGAACTTCCAGAAGATGCGCGCCTCGGTGGTCCGCTTCGACCTCGCCGCATTCAAGGCTGGCGTCCAGCCCGCGGACGAGGAAATTGCCAAGGTCTTCAAGGAACGGCAAAAAACCTACAACGCACCGGAAAAACGGAGCGTCACCTACGTGAAGATGGACCTGAACGATAAGGAAAAGGCCCTCCAGGGGAAAGCCTTGATGGAAGCCCGCCAAGCCCTGGCCAACCGCGCCAACGACTTCACCCAGGATCTGTTGCAGGCAAACGCATCCTTTGCCGCCGTCTCCAAAAAATACGGCCTGGAAGTCAAGACCTCCCCCGAATTCCCCGAGGCGCAGCCCCCGGCCGAACTCGCCGCCGTGCCGCAGGCCGCCGCCGCCGCGTTCCGCCTGACCGAGAAAGAAGCGACCAGCGATCCCCTGCCGGTTGGCAACGGCTATTGCGTGCTCCATTTGGAAAAAGTCACCCCCACCCGCCCGCTTTCCTTTGAGGAGGCGCGGCCCCAGGTGATCGAGGAAATCAAAGCCGAGCGGGGCAACTCCGCGCTGGTCGCCAAGGCGAAAGCCGTGCAAGGCCAGCTCGCCGAGGCGCTCAAGGCCGGGAAATCGTTTGCGGAAGCCGCCAAGGCCGCCGGGTTCACCGCCGAGGAATTACCTCCCTTCTCCCCGTCCGAGCCGCTGGAAAAGGTGGCGGACAGCGAGGAAATCATGACCAAAGCCGTGGAACTGCCCAACGGTGCGTTGAGCGATTATACGCCGACCCCGGCGGGCGGCTTCATGCTCCACCTCGACAAGCGCGACCCGGTGGACGAGGCCCAGTTCCAAAAAGACCAGCAGGCGCAGCTCGCCGGAATCCGCGAACAGAAGCGCTTCATCGCCTTCCTCCAGTGGATGCAAGGCTGCCGGAAACAGGCCAACGTCCCGGGCGGGGGGGAATAACCCCGCCATGCAAGAGCCTCCCTTCGTCCAGCGCCTCTTCGGCTCCATCGCCCGGCGCTACGACCTAGCCAACCACCTCCTAAGCGGCGGCCTCGACCTCCTCTGGCGGCGCCGGGTGGCGCGCATCGTGGCCGGCTGGCGGCCGGAATCCGTTCTCGACCTGGCCACCGGCAGCGGCGACATCGCCCTCACGCTCCGCCGCCACGTGCCCGGGGCGCGGATCGTCGGCGCGGATTTCTGCGTCCCCATGCTCCGCCAAGCCGTGCGCAAGGGGGTCCGCCCCGTGATCGCCGCCGACGGCCTCGCGCTGCCGTTCGCCGATGCCGCGTTTGACGCCGTGACGGTCGCCTTCGGCCTGCGCAACATGGCCTCCTGGCCCGGGGCGCTGCGGGAGATGCGCCGCGTGCTGCGGCCCGGCGGGAACGTGCTCATCCTCGACTTTTCGCTCCCTCCCGCGCCGTTGCGCTGGATCTACCGCCCGTACCTGCACCACGGCCTGCCGTGGATCGCCGGGCGGCTCACCGGCGAACGCGCGGCGTATGAATACCTGGGCGCCTCCATTGAGCGTTTCCCCTCCGGCGCGGCCATGTGCGCCCTGCTGGAATCCGCCGGCTTTACCAGCCCGCGCGCCGAGCCGCTGAGCGGCGGAATCGTTTCCCTCTACACCGCCTCTGTCGCCGCATGAATCCGCGGCGCGTTGTCATCACCGGGCTGGGCCCGCTGACCTGCTGCGGCGTCGGCCGCGAGGCGTTCTGGCGCAGCATCCTGGCCGGGCGGAGCGGCATCGGCCCCGTCACCGTCTTTGACGCCAGCCCCTTCCACGCCCGCTGCGCCGGGGAAGTGCGCGACTGGGACCCGGCTTCCGTCTTTCCGCCCCACCGGCTGAAAAGGCTCGACCGCTGCTCGCAATTCGCGCTCGCCTCCGCCCTGCTGGCGCTGGAGGATGCGGGGCTCTCCTGGTCGCCGGAGAGGCCGCAAGCGCGCGTCGGCGTCTCCTTCGGCTCCGCGCTGGGGGGGATCGCCCAGGCCGAGGGGGAGCACGCCCGGTTCCTAGCCAAAGGACCGCGCGCGGTGAACCCGTCGCTGGCCTTGCAGATTTTCGGCGGAGCGGCCCATGCCAACATCGCCATCGAATGCGGTTTCCGGGGGCCGGGCACGACGAACGCCAACTCGTGCGCCAGCGGCGTCATCGCCGTGGGCGAAGCGCTCCGTTACCTGCGCGACGGCCGGGCCGACGTCATGATCGCGGGGGGCGCGGAGGCCCCGCTCTCCCCGCTCACCTTCGGCGCGTTCGACACCATCAAGACCCTGAGCCGCTGGCGGGGGGAGCCGGCGTCGCACGCCTACCGCCCCTTCGACCTCCACCGCGACGGTTTCGTCATGGGTGAGGGGGCGGCCAGCCTCGTGCTGGAGGAATACGGCCACGCGCGCGCACGCGGCGCGCGCATTTACGCCGAGGTGGCCGGGTTCGGCCTCAACAACGAAGCCTACCACATGACCACCCCGCTCCCCTCGGGCGAAAGCGTCACCGCCTGCATGCGCGAAACGCTCGCCGACGCCGGGATGGAGCCGCACGAGGTGGACTACCTCAACGCCCATGCCAGTTCCACGCAATTGAACGACGCGAACGAAACCGCCTGCATCAAGACCGTCTTTGGCGGGCACGCGCGGCGGCTCGCCGTCAGCGGCACCAAGCCGTTCACGGCGCATCCGCTGGGGGCCACCGGAGCCATCGAGACGGTGATCTGCGCGCTCGCGCTTGCCGAGGGCTACGTGCCCCCCACGCTCCATTACCAGACGCCCGACCCCCGGTGCGACCTCGACATCGTGCCAAACCGGGGCCGCCGCCAAAAGTTGCGCGCCGCGATGAACAACGCCTTCGGCTTCGGCGGGATCAACGCGAGTGTAGTGCTTCGAAAGATCGAGTAATACACGGCAGACGAACCCACCGAAGCGGCGTGCGTAGCGCGGCAGCACGGAGGGAGCCAAGCGTCACGCTTGCGCGACGATGTTCACCAGCTTGCCGGGGACGACGACGATTTTTTTGATCGCCTTGCCGTTGGTGAACTCCTGGACTTTCGGGCTCGCCAGCGCGGCGGCTTCCAGCGCCGCTTTGTCGGCGTCCTTGGGCGCCACGATGCGGTCGCGGACTTTGCCATTCACCTGGATCGGGATCTCCACCTCGTCCTCGACGAGCAGCGCGGGGTCATACGCAGGCCACGGCTGATCGGCCACGAGCCCCCCGAATCCGCTGAACTTTGAAGCCAGCAGCGCCCAGAGTTCTTCCGTCAGGTGCGGCGCAAACGGGTTTAGCAGGATGAGCAGCGTCCGCAGCGCCGAGACGGGGCGAGGGCTGACGCCGGTGAACGTGTTCACATAGACCATCATTTGCGCGATGGCGGTGTTGAAGCTGAGCGCCTCAATGTCCTCTCCCACTTTCTTGATGGTGGCGTGGATGATGCGCTGCTGCGCCTTGTCGGGCGCGGCTTCGCCTGAAACATCGCCCAGCTCCCATTCGCCAGCCTGGTTCTCCTGCATCACGAGCCGCCAGACGCGGGCGAGAAAGCGCGAAACGCCTTCCACGCCGGTCATGCTCCACGGTTTGCTCTGCTCCAGCGGGCCCATAAACATTTCATAAAGCCGCAGGGCGTCCGCGCCGTAGTCCACGATCACATCGTCCGGGTTGACGACGTTGCCCCGGCTTTTGCTCATCTTCTGGCCGTCCTCGCCCATGATGAGGCCCTGGTTGACGAGCCGCTGGAACGGTTCCGGCGTGGAGACGTAGCCCAAATCAAAGAGCACCTTGTGCCAGAACCGGGCGTAGAGCAAGTGGAGCACGGCGTGCTCGGTGCCGCCGACGTAGAGATCGACGCCGCCCGGCTTGCCGCCCCCCATCCAGTAGCGTTCGGCCGCCTCGCCCACGAACCGCTCGCCGTTCTGCGGGTCGCAATAGCGCAGGTAATACCAGCAGGAACCGGCCCACTGGGGCATCGTGTTCAGCTCGCGCGCGGCGGTTTCGCTATAACGCACCCAATCCTTTGCCTTGGAAAGCGGCGGCTCCGGCGTGCCGGTCGGCTTGAAGTCGGCCAAATCCGGCGGGGTGAGCGGTAGTTCATTCTCGGGAATTGCGTGGTGCCGCCCGTTTTCCCAGACAATCGGGAACGGCTCGCCCCAGTAGCGCTGGCGGGAGAAGAGCCAGTCGCGCAGCTTGAAATTGACGGTCCGTTTGCCCAGGCCGCGCTCCTCCAGCCACGCGCCGATTTTGGCTTTGGCCTCCGGCGTGGGAAGGCCGTCGAGGAAGCCGGAGTGGATGGCGGTGCCGTTGTCGCAAAAGCCGAGGGATTCCGCGGGTGTTTTGCCGGGAGCCTGGACGACGAGTTTGACGGGGAGCCCGAATTTCTGCGCGAACTCCAGGTCGCGCTCATCGTGCGCGGGCACGGCCATGATCGCCCCGGTGCCGTAGCCCAGCAGCACGTAATCGGCGATCCATACGGGGATCTTCTCGCCGTTGACCGGGTTGATGGCATACGCGCCGGTGAAGACGCCGCTCTTTTCCTTGGCAAGCTCGGTCCGCTCCAGGTCGCTCTTGCGGGCGGTCTTGGCCCGGTATTCGCGCACGGCGGGCCACTGGTCCTCGGTGGTAATCTCGTCCACGATCCGGTGTTCGGGGGCGAGCACCATGTACGTCGCGCCAAAGAGGGTGTCGGGCCGGGTGGTGAAGACGGTGAGCTTCCGGTCGCTCCCCTCCAGGGAGAAATGCACCTCCGCCCCTTCGCTGCGGCCGATCCAGTTCTGCTGGAGCAGCTTGATCGATTGCGGCCAGTCCAAGCCCTCCAGTTCGTCGATGAGCCGTTGCGCGAACGCCGTGATGCGGAGCATCCACTGGCGCATGGGCCGCCGTTCCACCGGGAACCCGCCCACCTCGCTCTTGCCGTCGATCACTTCCTCGTTGGCGAGCACCGTGCCCAACTCGGGGCACCAGTTCACGGGGGCCTCGGAGACGTAGGCCAGCCGCACGCGGTCCGGGTCCGGCCCGGTGTAGGTGGCAATCGGCTCGGCCTTCCGCGTGGCCGGGTTGAACCAGGCGTTGTAGAGCTTGAGGAAAAGCCACTGGGTCCACCGGTAGTAAGCCGGGTTGCTCGTGGCGATCTCGCGCGACCAGTCGTAGCCGAACCCGATCTTCTGGAGCTGCGCCTTGAACCGGGCCACGTTCTGCGCCGTCGTCACCGCCGGGTGCTGGCCCGTCTTGATCGCGTATTGCTCCGCCGGGAGGCCGAACGAATCCCACCCCATCGGATGCAGGACGTTGTAGCCGTTCATCCGCTTGTAGCGCCCGATGATATCCGTGGCGGTGTATCCCTCCGGGTGGCCGACGTGCAGGCCCGCCCCCGAGGGGTAGGGAAACATATCCAGGACGTAATATTTGGGGCGCGCGGCGTCAAAGCCCGGCTCTCCCGGGTTGGCCACGCGGAACGTGGCGTGCTCTGCCCAATACGCCTGCCATTGGGGCTCGAAAACGTCGAAAGGATACGGTTTGCGCCGGTCGCTGCTGCTGCTCATGAGGGGGAAAACATAGGGAAATCGCGCTGGGCGAACAACAAGATTCCCGTTCCGCCACAGGGCGCACGCATGAAAGGCATTTCACCAGAGAGTATTTAGTTCTACTTTGTTATGATA
>SESF01030565.1_pt1 | contig 36530 bp, 25 predicted proteins | sample 3171521 | NCBI WGS metagenome assembly SESF01 (sample SAMN10866945, study PRJNA518727) | freshwater metagenome | biome: subpolar coniferous forest; feature: holomictic lake; material: water; isolation source: holomictic Lake 227, 6 m and 8 m depth | place: Canada: near Kenora, Ontario | collected...
ATTCCGACAGGCTGCTAGAGTGTGGTGTACTTATAACGATGATTTAATGGCGACAAACGATGAAAAAGTCTTTCAGCTGGCGAATACTTACAAGCTATACCCTGTTTCTCTCTTTTTTGATTCTGCTCATTTCAGGAGTGATCCTCTACGTTTATCCGGGCGTAAGTGCTTCTGGTTTTGTAACGAGTTTCGGTGGCCTCACAAAACCTGCATGGCTGAATCAGCATATTATCTTCAGTCTTGTTTTTACCCTTTTTGCTCTTTACCATCTTTTTTTCGTCAACCGGACAGCTTTTTTATCATATCTCACGAAGAAGAAAGCCGAAGGGTTTCGCCGTCCCGCAGAGCTGCTGGTTACAGTGATTGTAACATCATGTGTTGCCATAGGCACCTACGCCCACTTTCAGCCGTCTTCGTCCGTTCTGACTTCCGGAAAAGAGATTGCCAGTTCGCAGGAACTACTTGATGATGAAGTCCCGGCAGCGAATGACAATGCAACGGCAGATGTTGAACAATCCCAGCGGCACGACTTCGAAGAGGATGATAACGAGAAACAAGCGTCTGAGCCTCCTGCTTCCCGCTTGCAGGAATCTGAAGAGCCTGCAAGCCCGGGATTCAATTCCATTGGAAATACCAGCAGCAGCCAACCAGTAAACAACGGAGCCCCGAACGACGAATTACATCGCCGGACAAAGGCAAGCTGCGCTTCATGCCACTAAGAGAATTGGGGATATTGTAACGTTATTGCAGAAAGGCCTTGAGCATGGCAAACAGCATCGCAAAGTTGCTTGCCATGCGGTTGCCCATCCCGGGTCTTCTTTTTGAATTGTTATCAGCAGTCAGGCAAGAACTCGGGCTGGCAGGGGATGGCCCCACTGCATTCAACTCTAAATTCAATCCCTCCACTGTCATTTCGAAACGCAGTGAGAAATCTCCCTGTAAATCCTCCAGCAAAAAGAATAAGTCCTAAAGGCCCTATTCTTCTCTCTAACTGCCGACTCCCCACTGCCCACTGTTCACTGGTTAAGCAGCTTATTTATCATTTCAAGGAGTTCATTCTTTTTGATAGGCTTAGCGATAAATCCGTCACATCCAGCCTTTTTAGCCATTTCCCGCTCCTCATGTGTAGTAAGTGCTGTTTGTGCGATAACCGGAAGTTCTGGCCGGAGCTGTTTGATCCTGCTTGTTGCATCGTAACCGTTCATAACCGGCATATTGATGTCCATAAGAACCAGATTGATTTCCGGATGATTTTCTGCAAGTTGCAATGCAGCCAGGCCGTTTTCGGCTGTTATGATGGTCATGTTTTCGTTTTTCAGAATCGCATTCATCAGAAGAGCGTTCACCTTGTCATCTTCAGCCAGGAGAATTGTTATCCCGGGTAATGAACGGGCAAGCTCCAGTAAAATGGGAGAAGGTGCAGCTTTTGGAGGATTGTAGGGCAGTGTGAAAAAAAATCTGCTTCCCTTTCCCTCTTCTGATTCGACACCGATAGTGCCGCCCAGCAATGAAGTCAATGATTTCGAAATGTTCAATCCGAGCCCTACCCCCTCGTTATTCAGGATTGTGGTGTTATCAACCTGCTGGAAACGATCGAAAATCCTCTCTTTCATATCAGGTGGAATCCCGCATCCTGAATCAACACAATAAAACTCAAGCATACCATCTTTTTTGCTATACCCGATATGAATGCTTCCTTTATCAGTAAACTTCAGCGCATTATGGATGAGGTTTATCAATATCTGACTTACTCTTAAACGATCGGTCTCAATAATGCTGTCACTATCCTCAAGTCCTGTTGTGCAGTGAAAATGCAACCCCTTTTTTTGGGTTTGAACCTCGAAAAAAGCATGAAGTTCACGCAGGAGAGGGTTGATCATTGTTTGAGTAATCTGCAGCTTTATCTGTCCGGCCTCAATACGTGAAATATCAATGAGATCATTGACGAGATGCAGAAGGATCTCTGCGGCATGGCGGATAAGCCCGATATATTTTAACTGTTCATCCTGGCTTATATCAGGGCTTTTCAGCAGATCTGCCAAGCCAAGAATGCCATTTATCGGAGATCGTAATTCATGGCTTACATTGCTGAGAAAAGCCGATCTTATTTGCTTCCCATCCTCGACTGCCTGCTTTCGATCGGTAATGTCCGTCAGAATAACCCTGCATTGATTGGAACTGTCACTCGTGAAAGCATCAATCTGAAAAGAAATCTGAACAGTAAGGCATTGGGGAGAGTGTTGTTGCGGCCTGATATCAGCGGGTAAAAGTATAACCTCACCGATTGCAGGTACTCTCGTGCTGAAAACGCCATCAAGCAATGCCTCTATGGCAGAATGGTTTTCAGCGGCAACAAATCTTTTGAATGGAATACCTGTTAACTGCCCGCACCCAGCAGCTATCATATTTATTGCGGTCCTGTTCGCCTCCACAATCCTGCCGTCGCGAGTAAGGGTGAGATAGCCTAAAGGAGCCGACTCATAAAGATCAATATATCGGGAAAGACGCTTTTCAAGCTCCTTCTGCTGTTGTTCAAGTTCGATCTGGTGAAGTGAGAGCTCCTGGATTATCCGGTGCATCTCCTTTGAGGTAGATTGGTTATCCACTCTGCTCAACCGAGAGCCGTCAGATGGTTGGCTGATGTGCTGTTTTTTTGCCATGGGGGACGATTCTTCGAGCTAAAACGCAAAATGAAAAACCAATTCACATAAAATCACTATAACCATGCTTACAAGTTACGCATAATGAAGCATCTGTGTGAGGGTCGTTGGCAAAATTCTTTAAGAATACTGTCAATAAAAAGATAAATAAATAACTCTTTTCTTCAAAGTATTAATTTTTTACAAATATTATCCCGGTTATAAGGGGATAGTAAGCTATAAAGCACGGTTTTGATTGCGGCTTATATGAAAAGTGTATAACGCCTTGAATCCCTATCCATCCGCCCGGCAAATGTATAAGCCATATAAGTCCCATAAGTCCCATAGGGCCTATTCTTCTCTCAAACTGCCGACTGCTTTCTTTCTTAACTCGGAACTATCTTTCATCTTTCCTGTTCGATGTTATACTTTTCAATCCTGTAGATAAGTGTGTGTCTCGGAATTCTTAAAAAGCGGGCAGCTGCAGTCTGGTTCCATGCATTGCGCTCCAAGGCCTCTATAACAATCTCGCGTTCAAGTTGTTCTAGAGAGTATCCCTCGTCAGGAAGCCTTACCACTCTATTTTTATGGGAACTACTGGGCTCCCGGAATTTATCCGGCAGCTCTCCGAAACGGATCACATCGCTGCTCCGCATGATGAGCAGTCGCTCAACTGTGTTTTCAAGTTCCCGAACATTACCCGGCCAGGCGAACATGCTGAGAGCTTCAAGCGCCTCTTTATCAAAAGATATCTTGTCGCTGCCATGTTTTGCAGAGAAATATTTAATCAGCAGCGGAATATCCTTTCGTCGCTCGCGGAGTGGAGGCAGGTGTATGGGAATGACAGATAACCGGTAATAGAGATCATCACGAAACGTACCGTCAGCAATTGCCTTCTCCATATTCAAGCTTGTTGCCGATATAACCCGGACATCAAGTTTCTGCGGCTTTGTTCCGCCTAACGGCTCCACCTCTTTTTCCTGCAGTACCCTAAGCAGTTTTGGCTGAAGCTCCAGCAGCAGTTCGCCGACTTCATCAAGAAAAATTGTGCCGCAATCGGCAAGCTGAAATTTTCCGCTCTTCTCTTTTATCGCCCCGGTAAACGCCCCTTTGGTGTGGCCGAAGAGTTCACTTTCAAGAAGGTCTCGAGGAATTGCCGAACAGTTTATAGCCACAAATGGTCCGTCTCGACGAGAACTGTTTGCATGAATGGAACGGGCAATCAACTCTTTTCCAGTGCCTGATTCTCCTGTAATAAACACGGAAGCTTCAGTGTCTGCTACTTTGCGAACCATAGCAAAGACCTTCTCCATCTCAGGCGATGAACCAACAATCGAGCGGAAATCAGACTTATCCGCCAACTCATCTTTCAACCGTTTGTTCTCTTCAGCAAGGCCCGAAAACTGTAGCGCTTTTTTTACCGTCAGCTTGAGAGCTTCCCGGTTGAACGGTTTTGTTATGTAGTCGTATGCGCCGGCCTTCATTGCCTCAACCGCAACGTCAACAGTTCCGAATGCTGTGATTATAATTACAAGAGTATCTGCGGAACTCTCCTTGATGGATTTGAGTACCTTCAAGCCATCCATACCCGACATTTTCATGTCGGTAATCACCAGATCAGGCTGAAGCTGTTTAAACAACCTCAAGCCATCCTCTCCTGATGCCGCCGCCGCGACATCATACCCTTCCTCCTGAAGATTATATTCCAGCACACGCCGAAGCGAGGTGTCGTCGTCAATGACCAGTATTTTTGCTTTCACCCTTTTTCTCCATTGATTGGATCCAGTATCGGTAATCTGACGGTAACGGTGGCGCCACAGGCGTGCTCACTTTCAATCACCAGCGTACCGTTGTGGCTTTCAATGATTTTTTTTGAAATGGCGAGTCCCAGTCCAGTCCCTTCGGGCTTTGTGGTAAAGAACGGTTCAAATATTTTTCCCAGCGTATCTGCATCAATTCCCGCCCCTGTATCGTGGAAACTGATCTCACAGAAGCCGTTTTCTGAAATTGTCGTGGAGATAGTGACGCTTCCTCCCTTTGGCGTTGCCTGCAGTGCGTTGATGACAATATTCAGAAAAGCTTGACGGAGTTTCTCTCCATCAGCATTGATGATGGCCGGTAGAGGCTGGGGTTGCAGCACAAGGTTGACCTGCCGGTCCTTGGCTTCATTTGACACCAGTGTGACTATTGTGTCCAGTTCTTTCTGTACCGGGCAGGGTTGCATCTCAGCCTGTTGCGGGCGAGCCATGTGCAAAAAATCCTGAACAACGCGGTTCAGGCGTTCGGTCTCTTTAATCTGGATTTCGATGAACTCGTACTTGGGGTCACCGGGTTGGTAGTCGTCTTTAAGAATTTCGGCTGTCCCTCGAATGGAGCCGAGCGGGTTTCGAATCTCATGAGCTAAAACAGCCGCCATCTCGCCCAGGGTAGAGAGCTTCTCAGTCCGTCTCAACTGTTCTTCAATGACGATGATCTGTTCCGATTGATGCTGCAGTTTCTGGTATGACTCCTTCAACCCTGTGGCAGTCTTTTGCAGTTGAACGCTTCTCTCCTGCTCCCGTTGCGACAAGAGACCCGTTACCCCGCCGACCGTATTGTAGATGAGTATTTCCATATATTTTTCCATCTCCATGGTCAAATGTCCACCCCACTGGAAAAGGATATGAGGAGCATAAACAATGCTGACGATTAATGAACAGCAAAGCCCGCCTCTGAGTCCAAACCAGAAAGCAGCCAGTATGATCGGCAGATAGTAGAGACGCTGAAAAATATCGTGCAGATAGTGGAGGTGAAGGGGAGTCAGGTAGTGAAGCAGGCTGATGCCGATGATGCATCCAGAAAGGGCCAGTATTCGGGTAATAGTAGTCATATCAATTAATCCCCGTAAGTCCAGTCAGCAGTGCGCAGTAGGCAGTCCCAAGCCCTATTCACCCAGTCTTCACAGCTCACTGCCAACGATCCTGATTTCCCCCTGCCAACGGTTGTGATTTCGCTCAGGCCTTATCACTCAGCACTATCTTCCACTGCCAATTGCAGACTGCCAACTGCCGACTTTTTTGATTTCGCTCAGCCCTCGGCCCTCAGCACTCAGCACTTCTTCTTCATCCTTCCGTCTTGAATTCTGAAGTCGTATGGAACTCTATCTCAGGGTAGTCATCTTTTGCAATTTTCAGCATCCATTCACTTTCTGCAAAAAACACAGGATGATCTTCCTTATCGAGCGCAATGGCATTCCATTTTCGTCGTAAAAACTCTTCCAGCATTTCCTTGTTGTTGCTGGTGATCCAGAATGCCTTGTGAAAGCGAAGGGGAGTGAAGTCGCACTGCGCACCATATTCGTGTTCAAGACGGAACTTGATAACGTCAAACTGCAGCTCTCCGACAGTGCCGATGATTTTGCGGACGCCATGCTGTATGAAAAGCTGGGCAACGCCCTCTTCGGTAAGCTGTCGAACGCCCTTATCGAGCTGCTTTGCCTTCATCGGGTCGCGGTTTTCAAGCGCTTTAAAAATTTCCGGTGAAAAACTCGGGATTCCTCGGAAATGAAGCAGTTCACCTTCGGTAAGAGAGTCGCCTATTTTCAGAGAGCCGTTGTCGTAAAGGCCTATAACATCTCCAGGCCATGCTTCATCAATAACGCTTTTTTCATTGGCCATAAAGTGCGTCGGGCTTGAAAAGCGGATTTTCTTCTGCAGTCTGGTGTGGAAATAAAATTTGTTACGCTCGAACCTGCCGGAGCAGATTCTGAAAAATGCTGTGCGATCCCGGTGGTTCGGATCAAGATTGGCATGTATTTTAAAGACAAATCCGCTCAACGCCTCTTCAGAAGCTTTAACTATACGTTCAGTTGCCTCCCGCTCAATCGGGCTTGGCGCGATAGTGAGAAATGTTTCAAGCAGCTCCTTGATCCCGAAATTGTTGATGGCACTGCCGAAAAAAACCGGGGCCAGCTCTCCGTCGCGATAAATATTTTCATCAAACGGATCATAAACACCCTCAATAAGCGAAACTGCCTCTCGGAGTTTTTCGCAGAAACTTTCAGGAATCCATTTTTCAAGTTCAGGGTCGTAAGGATCTTTGACCTTGATCAGGCTTTCGCTGATACGGGTGGTATTTGCTTCAAACAGGTTTAGCTCTTTATTATAAAGATTGTACACGCCTTTAAATGTCTGCCCCTGACTGATAGGCCAGGTGAGCGGTCTGACTTTTATATGCAGTTTGTTTTCAAGCTCGTCAAGCAATTCAAAAGGGTTTCTGCCTTCACGGTCCATCTTGTTGATAAAGATGATAACCGGTGTATGCCGCATCCGGCAGACCTCCATGAGCTTTTCAGTCTGTTCCTCAACACCTTTGACGCAATCGACTACAAGAATGACACTGTCAACCGCAGTCAGCGTCCGGTATGTATCTTCCGCAAAGTCCTTGTGACCTGGCGTGTCGAGAATATTGACACGTTTACCTGCATATTCGAATCCCATGACCGAAGTAGCAACAGATATTCCTCGCTGCTTTTCGATTTCCATGAAATCGCTGGTCGCCGTTTTACGGATCTTGTTGCTTTTTACTGCACCGGCGGTCTGAATTGCACCGCCAAAAAGAAGAAATTTTTCAGTCAGCGTTGTTTTTCCCGCATCAGGATGGCTGATGATTGCAAACGTTTTCCGTTTCGCCGTTTCCTTTATTAAATCCATTGTTGTTTCTGCTCTCTGTTTCCAGTGCACATGCACATGCAGAGTGTTGTAAAAAAATACCCTAAACCGGTAACCCTTTTATATATCAATAATCAACGTCTTTCTTAACTCAAACCCTTCCGTGTCATTTAGAATTGAAAGTGAGAAATCTCTCCCCCTGTTCTTCGTCGAGTCAAAAGTGTAAGTACTATAAGGCCCTATAAGACCTATGCCCCTCTTCTTCCCCAAGCCGCCAAAGATACAAAGAACCACACTAATAAAAAGAATCTCTCTTTATCGATTGGCCGCGATGGCGGAATTCTGTATTTTTTTTACAGTAGTGTTGAAAAAATCCCTGAAAAAATCACTATAATAGGCCAGTATTTTAACAATATAAGCACTCTTGTATTATGAATTTTAATCCCTGGCATGATGTTGAGATAGGCGAGCATCAGCCCAATATCGTCAATGCCATTATTGAGATATCAAAAGGCAGTAAAACAAAGTACGAACTCGATAAAAAAACAGGAATGCTGAGGCTCGATCGAGTGCTTTTCTCCTCTATTTTTTACCCTGCAAATTACGGTTTTATTCCAAAAACTCTCGGTGATGATCATGATCCGCTTGATATTGTTGTCATTTCCCAGTGCGACATTGTTCCTATGTGCATGGTAAGGGCAAGGGTCATCGGTGTTATGCGCATGATCGATCATGGAGAAGGCGACGACAAGATTATTGCTGTAGCTGAAGATGATATCAGTTTGAGCAATATTCACAATATCGACCAGCTGCCACCATACTTCAATTCCGAACTGAAGCACTTTTTTGAAGAGTACAAGGCTCTCGAAGAGAAAACCGTTCTTGTAGAGGATTTCCAGAACGCTGAAATTGCCCGTCAGAGTGTGGCGCATGCGATTGAGAACTACAAAAAGGTTTACGCATAAGCTTCATTCAGTTGTGTGATAGATTCATGGATATTTGACATATAAAAAGGCGGCCATTCTAATACCATGTGACCGCCTTTTTATGTTTATTTTCAGCTTGATATCTCCTTGAAATTGCCGCTTTTTCACTATTGCCAAAGGGTGTTGTTGCAATGTTGATTTGTTATAGCGATGAAATGGCTATAAACTTGTCGGGGAAGAAAATTGATATAAAACGTTTTCCCGGAAGAATGCGGCTAAAGTTCTATTAAATAATAGAATAGCTGTAATCTTCGTTGATAGGATAACTATTCCGTTTGGCTCTTTGTGATGATATTGTATAGCTTTTTTGATTTGTTGGCAGAGTGTTGATAACTTGTTAACAGCTCTTTGTAATCTTTCAAAGCGCTGCGTTTTATTGCCTCTTCCTGTTAAATGCGGGAAAAGTCATATATTGGCCGTTAAAATCATGTGTGACCCTGTATCAGCTCTTATTGAAATGTTCAGTTGAAACCCTCTGCTTTTATGCTATCATTATCGCTTGAAGAACTGACCAAAAGAGGGAAACAGATAAAACTGGTGATCTCTGATAATGACGGGGTTTTTACCGATAACGGGGTTTATTATTCGGCCAATGGCGAGGAGATGAAGCGCTATTCCATTCGTGACGGGATGGGTGTTGAAAGGCTCAGAAACGCCGGTATAGAGACATGCATCATGACTGGTGAGATGTCGCCAAGTATTAAAAAAAGAGCTGAAAAGCTTGCAATGAAAAGGCTCTACCTTGGGGTTAAGGATAAGTTGTCTATTCTTGATACGGTTCTTGCTGAAACAGGGCTTCAAAAGCATGAACTCGCCTATATAGGTGATGATGTCAATGACGTAGAGATTTTGGAAGAGATCGGCCGTAAGGGATTAACGGCCTGCCCTCGTGATGCAACAGTATTTGTACTTCCTTATGTCCACTATCACTGTGATGCTGATGGGGGATACGGAGCATTCAGGGATTTTGCCGAGTGGCTGATAGCTCTAAGGAAATCTTAAGCGGCTCAGTTTCATCAATTTTTTTCGATTTATATTTAAAGGTACAGGTTTTATAAACAATATCGAGCTCGACAATCAACCACTATTGTAATGGTTCAGCTCGTTTTATCCAGTGTAATGTATGGCGGAAGTCACCATAGGAAACAGACTAGTAGGGGATAATCATCCCGTTTTTGTTATAGCTGAGATCGGCATCAATCATAACGGCTCGATGGAGGTTGCAAAAAAACTTATCGAAGGCGCGGCTCATGCCGGATGTGATGCAGTAAAGTTTCAAAAGCGCACGCCTGAGCTTTGCGTGCCGAAGGATCAGCGCGATATCGAGCGTGACACACCATGGGGTCGCATGAAATACATTGATTACCGTTACAAGGTAGAGTTCGGACGTGAAGAATACCTTGAAATAGATCGCTTCAGCAAAGAGCATGGTATTTTATGGTTTGCCTCCTGCTGGGATGAGGAATCTGTTGATTTTATGGAGCAGTTTAATCCTCCATGCTACAAGGGAGCATCAGCATCTCTTACCGATCTTCCTCTTTTGAAAAAAACCGCTGCAACCGCAAGGCCGCTTATTATCTCTACCGGTATGTCAACAATGGAAGAGGTTGACGCAACCGTTAAAGAGCTTGGTACTGACAATCTTCTTATTGCTCATACCAATTCTACATACCCATCTCCGATTGAAGAGCTTAATCTCCGGATGATCACTACCTACAAAACACTCTTTCCAAACGTGCCGGTAGGCTATTCAGGCCATGAGGTAGGGCTTTCAACCACCTGGGCGGCCGTAGCACTTGGAGCAACCTTCGTTGAACGTCATGTAACCCTTGACCGCGCAATGTGGGGTTCCGATCAGGCGGCCTCAGTCGAATTGTCAGGCATGGCAAGACTTGTCTCAAACATTCGTGATATAGAGAAATCGCTGGGTGATGGAGTAAAGCGCGTTTACGATGGTGAGGCAGCAGCACGCAAAAAATTGCGGAGATCCTGATTTTAATCTTTTACAAAATAAAGCATTCTCATTATGAGCAACAAGAGTAATAACGATACGGTACCTGTTCAGGAGTTTGAATATAAGGCCGAGATGAAGCAGCTGCTTGACCTTATTGTGCACTCTCTCTATACTCACCCTGAAATCTATCTCAGGGAGCTGATTTCCAATGCGTCAGATGCGTTGAGCAAAGTTCGTTTTAATTCCCTGACTGATCAGGATATTATTGACCGTGATGCCGAACTTGCAATAAGGATAAGCATCGACTCAAAAGAGCTGACCGTTGTTATTGAAGACAGCGGTGTTGGAATGACTGAAGAAGAGCTTATAGCTAATCTCGGAACGGTTGCCAAGTCAGGCACTCTAGGCTTTATGCAGGCATTGAAAGAGCAGCAGAAAGAGCTTGATGGAAATCTTATCGGACAGTTCGGTGTAGGGTTCTACTCTGTGTTTATGGTCACTGACGAAGTCACGGTCGAAACAAGAAGTGCCCGGCCCGGTTCGGATGGTTATCGCTGGCGCTCCAGCGGTCAGGGAACCTATACGATTGAAAAAATCGACAAGGCAGAGCGGGGTACAAAAATTTCGTTCAAGCTTAAAGAGGCATCCAAAGAGTTTGCCGAAGAGTATAGGGTTGAACAGATTGTCAAAAAGTATTCCAACTTTGTCGATTTCCCCATCTATCTCGGCGAAAAGCAGGTCAACAGTATTACAGCCCTCTGGCAGCGCCCAAAAAGCGAGTTGAAGGATGAAGAGGTCAATGAGTTCTACAAGTTTATTGCAAACGACTATCAGGACCCATTGGATTATCTGCCGATTTCTGTTGAGGGTATGGTAACGTTCAAGGCGCTTCTGTTTTTGCCGAAAGAAGCTCCTCCTGAAATGCTCTATCGCCAGGGCGACCTCGAAAACCGCGGACCTCAGCTCTATGTGAAGAAAGTGCTGATCCAGCAGGAATGCCGTGATCTGTTGCCGGAATACCTTCGATTTATTTCAGGTGTTGTTGATACCGAAGACCTTTCGCTCAATGTGTCGCGCGAAGTAGTTCAGTCAAGCCCTGTACTTGCAAAAATCCGCCAGATCCTGACCACCAAGATTCTTGGCTGGTTTGAAACTCTTGCCGAGGAACAGCCCGATAAATTCAAAACATTCTACAAGGCATTCGGTCCCATTATCAAAATCGGGTTGAATACCGACTTTACCAATCGCGACAAGCTTATTGAGCTTTTACGGTTTGAAAGTACCAAAACCGAGGTTGATGAATATGTGACACTCAAAGCCTACGCTGAAAGAATGGGGTCGGACCAGAAAGAGATCTACTATCATTCCGGTTCAAGCCGCTCACAGCTTCTTGCTCATCCAAATCTGGAATATTTCCAGAATCAGGGTATCGAGGTTCTGCTCCTCAGCGATCCGGTTGATGTTTTTGTGATTCCATCGATCCATGAGTACGATAAAAAGCCTCTCAAATCGATTGAAAAAGCGGATATTGACTTTTCGAAGCAGAAAAAAGAATCGGAAAATGAAAAGGATAAACCCCTTTCAGGCAAGCTTCTGAAGCCGGTTCTCAAACTCTTCCGCGAAACGCTTGGAGAAGGAATCGAAGATGTCATTGAGTCTCATCGCCTTGTCAGCTCTCCTGTCACCCTTGTCAGTGGAAAGGACGGTCTCGACAGCCAGATGGAAAAGATGATGAAGATGATGCAGAATAACATGCCCGCTGGTAAAAAGATTCTTGAGGTCAATACATCACATCCTATTATCCGTAATCTTGCCGGCATGATCATGGCTGATGAAAAGAATCCACTTATCAGAACAGCTATGAAACAGCTTTACGAAGGTGCACTGCTTCTTGAGGGCGGGCTTGATTCGACCACTGCATTTTTATCGAGAATGAATGAATTGATCGAGGCGGCTACACTATCCAGATAAGAGGATTCTAAAACTTTTTAACTTCAGAACTTGTGAACAAGGGAAGGGATATCCAGGCCAGACACATTGAGGTTTTTCAGAAAAATGAAATAACCGAGCATTTTATCTACAAAAAGCTCTCGACAAGAGTAAGCGGCGTCAAAAATCGCCGGATACTTTTTCAGATAGCAGATGATGAGATGCGTCATTACAATGTCTGGAAAACCTACACCCGAAAAGATATCAAACCCAACGGCGTAAAGGTTTGGTTTTACACCCTTGTCAGTCTGTTGTTCGGTTTTACATTCGGCATCAAGCTGATGGAAAACGGCGAAAAAAATGCACACGACAGCTATAGCCGGATTCCCGATTCATTCAAGGAGATCAATGGCATAATCCGTGATGAGGAAGAGCACGAACAGGCTCTGATTACCCTCCTGGATGAAGAGCGCCTCAAATACACAGGCTCTATAGTTCTCGGTCTCAACGATGCGCTTGTAGAGCTTATGGGTGTTCTTGCAGGTCTGACCTTTGCCTTGCAGAATACCGCTCTTGTCGCGTTGACTGCAGCCATTACCGGCGTCGCAGCAGCCCTTTCCATGGCAGCATCCGGTTATTTGTCAACGAAATCAGATCCTGCCGGCAAAAACCCTTTTGTTGCGGCACTCTATACCGGTGTGGCCTATATCGTCACCGTAGCGCTGTTAATAACCCCATATCTGTTTTTGACAGACCTCTATGTCTGTCTCGGTCTGGCGTTTTTTGCAGCAGTCTGTATTATAGGCTTCTTCAACTTCTATATTTCAGTAGCGCGCGATCTGCCCTTCAAAAGCCGTTTCCTCGAAATGGTAGGCCTCAGCTTTACCGTCGCCGCCCTGAGTTTTCTAGCCGGCTACGCCATTCGCTTTGCCTTCGGAATAGTAATCTAAACCTGGCACCTCAGCATTCACCCCTCACTCCCGTGAGGGGTCTCCTTTTCACCAGCTTCCACTCACCACTCTTCCTGAGAGACCCTCCAGTCTATAGGTCCTATTCTTTCTATGTCCATTTCATCAGACCAACAAAAAAGGCCCCCAAAAGGAGGCCTTCACAAAACACCAGGTTTTGTATGATATGTAGATATTTCAATCCTGCTACACTTATTTCTTTCTTGCCTCAGCACTCAGACTTGGAGAATCTTTTAAGCTTAAAGGCACACAGCAATCCACCAATCCCCATAAGTACATAGGTGCTAGGTTCAGGAACAGATCCCGAAGCCTGCATCAACTGTATGCCGTTGATATCAGCTTCAGAAAAGCCGGTTTCTCTACCACCGCTCGTGCCAATGGCACTGTACGTAATCGATAATACTCCGTTACTATTTGTTGCTCCGGTGAGGGTAAGATAATTCTGGCCTGAAATAAATGTAGTGGCCCAAGGATCCATAGGTTTTGATGTTTCCGTCCCTCCATTTATTTGCGTTCCTCCGACAGTGAGTATCCTGCCTTTACCATCACCTGCGCCTTGAGTATAGATATAAATATTGTAAGTGGAGTTTTCTTGCAGCTTGGAGAAAGTTATTGTTTGTAAGCCATGGGAATAAAGGTATGAAGTCATCAATGCGCTTTCTGGTTGTTTGGAAAATCCATTTCCGCTACTAAACAACCCATCGCCAGTCCATGAAATAGACGTATTAGTCTGTACACCTGCAGAATTTACAAGCGAACTTGAAGTTCCAGAAGCAGCAGTAAGCTGGTTCCACATACCTCCAAGTAAGGGATTCGCTGCGGTACCACTAAAATCAGGCACACCCGTCTGAAATTGAATATTGATCAACTCAGCACCTCCAGCTTGAACCGGCCCAATCAGTAAAACCAAAGCAAACGCTATAACTGCTTCTGCAATTTTCCTTCTCCCAATGAAAAAAGTCATACTACCTTCTGTTTATAAGTAGACTTTGCAGAATAAGCTGAAAAGACCTACTTGAAATTATGCTGATCCAGCCATAACCAATAACCAACAGAAGATTTGCAATTTACATGCCAGGATTTATTTTGATGTATAAATATCGGGTGCTAACCTATATGATTATGATCGGTTAAATTGATAGTAATATCTTCTGCACATCCCTCCTATAACCGCTCCATCAAATCAACACCCTCAATACGTGTTATAGTGGCTCAAGTCGTGTTGTAATGAGACTATATATTCTGGTGAGTTTGTGCTCCTATCAACCATCCCTCAGAAGCCCTCTGTCATTTCGAACTGAAAGTGAGAAATCTCTCCCTATCAATCCACCCGGCAAAAGTATACGTCCTATAAGCCCCATAAGTCCTATAGGTCCTATTCCCCAGCCTGCGGCTATCTTGTTTAACTCAGCACTCAGCACTCAGCACTTTCTCACAAACATCCCCAACATCAACAGCCTCAGCAGTGTTGATTCGTATCGTAATCATCTCCTCTTCCACAGTCAACGCCTCCTGCTTTTCAAGCTGTGACATAAGCACACTGATATCAGCTTCGGATGCATCGTTCCCCATCAGAAAGCGCCTCTGAACTCGTTCAATAAGTACCTCTCTTGGAGCATGAAAATGAAGAATCCTGCATTCGCAATGCAACTGTCGGCCCTCAGCCAAAAAAAGTTGACGGGTTTCAGCGGTGAGAAAAGTTGCATCCACAATCACTCTCAATCCATCCGCAATGCAGAGTGTTGCAACAGTAAGCAGTCGTTTATAAGTCGCACGACTCTTTTCCTCACTATACAGTGAAGCATCTGTTGCTTTATCGCTTTTTTCCAATGCCTTCAACCCCGCAAGCCTCTTCCTCTCAACATCCGACCGCACATGCACAGCCTGTAGTGTTTGAGCGATTTCACGTGAAAGGCTGGTTTTTCCGCTTCCTGAAACTCCGGAAGTCAGAATCAGTAATGGCTTTGGTTTATGAGTGTAGTGCTCTGCCAGTTGGAGGTAAGAAAAATGTTCTTGCAGGATTGTTTTCAGGGCGCTCTGTTCTGTGGTTTGTGTGTAGCGGATAGCGGTGACTTTTGCCCTTACCATAGCTCTGTATACACAATAAAACCTGAGCAGGGGGAGTGCGCCGTAATCACCGGTTTCCGTCAGATAGTTGTTCACAAGCCTCCAGGCAAATGCAGGGTATCCGGCATGTTCAAGATCCATGAAAAGAAAAGCCAGATCGCTGATAACATCTATTATGCTGAGATTATCATTGAACTCGATACAGTCAAAAATAAAAATCCTCTTCTTCCACCAGACCATATTGCCGGTATGCATATCACCGTGGCATTGCCGGATAAAACCTCCTTGTTGTCTCTCTACAAAAAGGGGAGAGAGCCGTTGATGTTCCTCGAGAGTCCATTGTTTTAGAGACTCAAGCCTTATTGCTTCAGCCCTGTTTGACGCTGCCGGTTCCGTATGGGTGAAATTGGCAAGCATCGGCTTGATGAGATTGTCGGGATGACCAAATCCAGTTTCAGCCGAAACCGCGGGAATGCTTTGATGAAATCCGGAAATAAGGGAGGAAAGAATATCGACATGCATTGTATTGAGCTCACCGGATGAAAGCATCCTGTCAAGCTCCATTGTTCTGTCAAACCGCACCATCTTAACGGCATAGTCAACAATTTCTCCCTCGCCGTCAATAAAAAAAGAGGTTCCCGATTGCACCACAGGTACTACAGAGAGGTAAATTTCAGGGCAAAGTCTTTGGTTGAGGCGAAGCTCCTCATTGCAGAAGTATCGGCGTTTCTCCAGAGTTGAAAAATCAAGAAACCCGAGCTCCACTCCTTTTTTTACCTTGTAGGCAAATGACTCTGTGAGGAATATCCAGGAAATATGGGTTTCAACAACCTCAATTCTGCCCGTTGCATGGGGATATGCACTTTCGTGTCTCAATGCCTCGGCTAACTGCTCCATAGCGCTCCTTCAATGGAATTACAAATAAACAATCGAATAGATAAGGATTAAAAAAAATGTAAATTAAAGGTTTGGTGCAAAGCTTGTGGAGTTCGTCATACGTATCTATTTAACCCACGCCTATGATCCATCTTTCAAAGATACTCTGTCCGACCGATTATTCCTTAACATCGGATAACGCTGTACGGTATGCCGTGGAATTTGCACGAAAAGTCGGTGCACATATCAGGTTTATCCATATTCAGACTGCCGCAAATCCTCTTACGAAAGTTACCGCCACTGAGGATGGTTCCATAGATCCAGTTGAAGAGGATGATGTTCTTCCGGAAAGTTTTTCCACTGTCCTGTTGGCAGAAAAGCAGAAAGGTCTGAGCGCCGATATTCGCGTTCTTAAGGGCGAAGCTTCCAAAGTTATCACTGAACAGGCTACATCATGGGGTGCCGACCTCATCATCATGGGCTCCCATGGTCGAAGCGGCCTGCATCGGCTCATCATGGGCAGTGTGGCCGAAGAGGTATTCCGTTCTTCCGATATTCCCGTTCTGCTGGTTAAACAGGACGCAGCTGCAAAAATTGTTTCTGAATAATTATCCAATACTCTCAGTCCATATAAATTTTTTTACCGGTCATGAAAAATTTCAGGGAATCAATACTTGCTCTTATTACCGAAACATCGGCAAACCTTCCAAGTGATGTACGATGTTCCATTGCCGATGCTATTGAGCGTGAAGATCCAAACTCTCAGGCAGGCCTTGCCATGTCAACCATATCAGTCAATATCGATATGGCTGTCGACAATATCTCGCCGATCTGCCAGGATACCGGCATGCCGACCTTTTTCATCCATACCCCCTCAGGTGTAGATCAGCTTCAGATGAAGCGCGATATTGAGCTTGCTATTGAGGAGGCCTCAAAAACCGGTAAACTCCGCCCTAATGCTGTTGATGCATTCACGGGCAAAAACTCAGGCAACAATCTCGGTTTTCATTTTCCGGTTATCCACTTTGAACCATGGGATAAAAGCGAGATAGAGGTAAAGCTTATCCTCAAGGGTGGAGGCTGTGAAAACAAAAATATACAGTACTCTCTGCCTGCGGAAATTCCAGGCCTCGGCAGTGCATCCCGTGACCTTGATGGTGTACGCAAATGCCTCCTTCACGCGGTATTCCAGGCTCAGGGACAAGGATGCAGTCCCGGATTCATCGGTGTTGGTGTCGGTGGCGACCGTACCAGTGGATTTGATCTTGCCAAACAGCAGCTCTTGCGCAGAATTGATGACCGCAACCCCGACACTGAACTCGATAGCCTTGAACAGTATATTCTTGAAAAAGCCAACACAATGGAGATCGGCCCGATGGGGTTTGGCGGAAAAGCCACTCTGCTTGGCTGCAAAATTGGAAAATCGCACAGGGTTCCGGCTAGCTTTTATGTTTCTGTCGCCTACAACTGCTGGGCATATCGCAGGCTTGGTATCCTCATCGACCCGCAGTCAGGCTCTATAACCAACTGGCAATACCGCGATGCTAACGAGATCAAACGAATGGCAAAAGGAGAGGGGATGCCATTGACCGGCAAAGAGGTAACTCTTCAGGCGCCACTCACTGACGAAGAGATTCGTAGCTTGAAAGTCGGCGATGTAGTGCTCATCAATGGGACAATGCACACTGGCCGCGATGCCTTCCATCACTATGTCATGCATCATGATCTTCCTGCCTCTCTCGATACACAGGGAGGAGTTCTCTTCCATTGCGGTCCTGTGGTCCTGAAAAATGAGGACGGAACTTACCGGGTTACCGCTGCCGGTCCAACCACATCGAGCCGTGAAGAGCCTTATCAGGCCGATGTTATTAAAAAACTTGGATTGAGGGCGATCATAGGTAAGGGAGGTATGGGTCCAAAAACTCTAAAAGGGCTTCAGGAACATGGCGCAGTCTACCTCAATGCCATTGGAGGTGCTGCCCAGTATTACGCCCGCTGCATTACAAAGGTGACCGGTGTGGATTTTCTCGAAGAGATGGGTGTCCCTGAAGCAATGTGGCATTTAGAGGTGGAATCATTTCCAGCTATTGTAACCATGGACGCTCATGGCAACAGCCTTCACAGCCGGATTGAAGAGGATTCATTCAATCAGCTCAGTACACTTGCCGATGATGCGCACTGAGTGATCTTTTTTTGCAGAGTCGCTATATAATGAAAAGATAACAGGTATTGATCCCTGCCGATCAGCTTAATAACGGCAGGGATTTGATTCCTGAAATAACCAACAATTGCTTAGGATAACCGCAAAGAGCAGGATATATGAAAAAAATCAGATTTATGGACGTCTCCTTTCGTGACGGATTTCAGTCATGTTTTGGCGCCAGGGTAAAGACGGAAGATTTTCTTCCTGCTTTGGAAGCAGCTGTTCACGCAGGTACCGACAACTTTGAAATAGGCGGTGGAGCACGTTTTCAGAGTCTCTACTTTTATTGCGAAGAGGATGCATTTGCCATGATGGATGCTGCGCGCAAGATTGTAGGGCCTGACATCAACCTGCAGACTCTTTCAAGAGGAGCTAACGTTGTCGGTCTGGTATCTCAATCCCGCGATATTATCGATCTTCATGCCCGGCTTTTCAAAAAGCACGGAATAACAACTATCCGTAATTTTGATGCGTTGATGGATGTTCGCAATCTTGCCTATTCCGGTCAATGTATTCATAATGCAGGCCTTCGGCATCAGGTCGTCATAGCCATGATGGGTCTTCCTCCCGGACTGACCGAAACCTATTGTCATACACCGCAGTTCTATCTCGACAAACTGCAGGAAATACTTGATGCCGGAATCCCTTACGACAGTGTTGCCTTCAAGGATGCGTCCGGAACAACGACACCAGCTGTTGTCCACGAGACCATTAAAGGCGCAAGAAAAATGCTTCCCGCAGGCACCGAAATCGAGTTTCATACACACGATACAGCAGGGATGGGCGTCGCATGCAACTTTGCAGCAATAGAAGGTGGTGCTGATATCATTGATCTTTCAATGGCTCCGGTCAGCGGAGGAACGGCAGCTGTCGATATTCTTACCATGTGGCAGAGGCTCCGGGGTACCGGCTATACCCTTGACATCGATCATGAAAAATACCTTGAAGTCGAGGCTCTCTTTATCGATCAGATGTACAAATATTACATGCCCCCCGAGGCCACAGCGGTCAATCCCGTGATCTCATTTTCTCCCATGCCCGGAGGAGCCCTTACAGCCAATACCCAGATGATGCGCGACAACAATACGCTTCATCTCTTGCCCCAGGTCATTAAAAATATGCGCGAAGCAGTTGTGAAGGGCGGCTACGGCTCATCGGTCACCCCAGTTTCCCAGTTCTACATTCAGCAGGCGTTTGCTAATACCATTCAAGGCCCCTGGAAAAAGATCACTGACGGATATGGAAAAATGGTGCTCGGTTACTTCGGTCATACGCCGGCAAGCCCTGATCCTGAAGTTGTCCGTCTGGCATCCGAGCAGCTTGGTCTTGAGCCCACGATTGAAGACGTTCACGACATCAACGACCGTAACCCTGTGCTCGGCATCCCTTATAATATTTCGCTTCTTCAGAAAGCCGGTCTACCCGAAACCGACGAAAATATTTTTATCGCAGCAACATGCGGCGACAAAGGTATCGCTTTCCTCAAGGGTGATTGTTCTACCGGCATCCGCTACAAAGCCGATATCGCTGTCGAAATCAAGGCAAAAACCAGAGAGGAAGTCGTCGCGGCTTACCACGAAGCTCACAAACATGATGTCCATCAGGAGGAGGTCAACAAAAGGCTTGTTGATCTCTTTTCAAAACCTGTCCCGCAGGCAACCACCCCGGCATCTGCAACCGGCTCAAAAGTCATCTCAATGTCAGGTAGCTTCAACGTCTTCGTCGACGGAGCCCCTTTCACAGTCTCTTTCGCCGAAGGCTCATCCCTCAACCCGACCCCCTCTTCTTCAGAACCCTCAGCCTTGAGTACTCAGCACTCAGCACTCAGCACTCAGGACTTAGAGGGCACTCCCGTCCTCGCCGTCATGCCAGGCAACGTGCACGCCATATCAGTCAGCGTCGGTGATGAAGTAAAAGAAGGAGAAGAGGTCGCTGTTATAGAGGCAATGAAGATGGAAAACCCGGTCAAAGCACCCTGTGCAGGTAAAGTGCTAACCATCACAGCAGTAAAAGGCGGTACAGTATCAATGGGCGAAGTAATGATGACTATCGGCTAACCCGGCCCCAAAAAAGTATAAGTCCTATAGGTCTTATAAGTCCTATAGGACCTATTCCTCCTCTTCACTGCCTACTGCTTCATCCCCACCTCGCACCCTGGGTGCAGTTCAATAAACCGCTCAACCTCCTCTCTGGGAATGTTACTGGACGAAAGCTCCAGTTTTTCAAGGTTCTGAAGATGCATGATAGGGCCAATCGAGTTTATCTGGGTATTCGATATATCCAGCTCTTCTAGATTTACCAGTCCCTCCAAAGCATCAATAGTCGTGAGAGGAGTATGTGCTATGCTTAACTCCCTTAGATCTATCAGGTTTTTCAGCGGTTCAATACTGGTGATACTTGTTTTGTTGCATCGGAGATATTCGAGACTGCTTAGAGAGGAGAGAGGGGCTATATCGACAATCTTTGAACTGTTGATTCCGAGTTCGATGAGATTTTCAAGCTCGCCGAGTGGCTCAATAGAAGAAATTCCTGTTTTATAGCAGCTGAGTTTTTCCAGATTGATAAGGTTTTTGAGGGGTGAAAGATCCTCAATCTGCGTTTCTGAACAATAGAGCTCCTCAAGATTAAGCAGGTTCTGAATCGGCTTAAGTGATCGGACTTGGGTACTTGATACCCACAGGAGTTTCAGGCTCTTCAAATTGCGAAGAGGTTCGAGGGATGAAAAGTCGCAGTCGAAAGCATAGAGGCGTTGCAGCTTCTCGAGATGCAGCAGAGGCTCAAGACTTTCAACAGGAGATTCATCGCAACGAAGCTGCTGGAGCTTTTCAAGTACCCTTACAGGCAGGAGATTGTGAATTCTCCGGTTATCACATCGAAGGTGCGTGGTCTCAAGAAAGTCAAGTAACTCCTGTTCGGATGGTTCACGTACAATTTTCAGTGTTGTTTTAACAATATCTTTCCAGTCATCGGTCATGGAGTTCCACCATTTTCTTCGAGCCGAACTCTCTCGCAGAAGCTCTGCTTTGCTGATGGTACGAAGAAACTCATTTTCAACAGTTCGGGATGGAATCTGTCGTGATTGTTCTTGATGGCTGATTTCGTCAGAACTATCTGAAGGAGGGGGTGTTTCGAAATTAAGCTTTTCTGTAAGGCAGTTGATGTACCAGGCAGCCTTTTTATCCTCTATGTTCTGAGTGTGCAGTTCCCGTGATTGCTGGTCAAGTGATGATATATCTTCAAGAATATCATTCCCGCATCTAGGGCATACAGCACTTTCTATAGTGAGAGGATAGGCGCATACTGGGCATTGATTATAGGTGTTTTGCTCCAAAACGATAGGGTGGTTAATGTGTTGAAAGGGTACAAGATGGCATCTTGCTATAATAATAAGAAAAAAAGCGTTACCGACATACTTGAAGGGAAAAATACACCCCGTTATTTGCTCTTGATGGTCATGGTATAATGATCGTGATCACTTTATAAACTTATACAATAAAGCGGGTGTTTGTTATATAGGATTTATATATGAAATATTTGAGGTCGAGTCTCAGAATGTGTGATAGCCTGCGGAGAGAATATTATGGTGGAGCGCTCTATGAAGGAAAGTTCATCTCCCTGTTCAGTGTATGAGCAGTTGCTTGCGTTGTCAGATGAACAATGGTTGTTAAGGAGAAAGGGTTTTCGGAATACCAGAAAAAGTATTCAGGTCAATGAAACTCTCTTGACTATTGGCAATGGTTATCTGAATATCAGGGGAAGTCTTGAGGAATTGCCACCCGAACATTCCGGAGGTATGTACTTAAGCGGCATTTATAATAAATCAGAAGCCGATGTTGAAGGACTGGTCAAGTGTCCTATGTGGACCGATGTCTCGATATGGAGCGAGGGACATAAATTCTGTCTCTCAACCTGCAAAACACTCTTCCATGAGCAGATCCTGGATATGAAAAAAGGAGTCCTGCACCGCCGTACCACCTTTAAAAACCCTTCAGGTCAGATTCTCACACTGGAAACCATACGACTTGTTTTCATGCACAATGTGCATTTGGGATATTTGCTGGTAAAAGTCACTCCGAAGAATTTTTCCGCTCCCATTCGTGTGCTCAGTGGTTTGAATGGAGATGTTTGCAATAGAGGCTTTTTTCCTCGTGAAATGCTGAAACATCTTCAACTTGAACGAATTGAGCGAGGCCGGGCCTTTATGTATCTTGAAATGAAAACCCGCGAACGGGGAATAAGGATTTCCGAAGCGGCGTCATGGAAGCTTGTTTCACCCTCCCTCCAGAGTTATAAATGGGAGCCTAGAATTTATGGCGAAAAGTTTACCAGCGAAATTACCCTTGATGTCCAGAAGGGAGAGACCTATATATTTGAAAAGCTGGCAGTTGTTGCAACAAGCAGGGAACTGCCAGCCGAGGAGATGTTCAGGGGGACCATTGGAAAACTTAAATCTTATGTCCGAAGCGGTGCTCCCCATGAAATAGCAGCTCACCTTGACGTCTGGCAGGAAAAATGGAAACAGGCTGACATTGTCATTACCGGGGATGCTGCGGCTCAGCATGCTTTGCGTTTCAATATTTATCAATTGTTGATAAACGGTCCAATTCGCCCGGCAGGAATCGGTGCAAAATTTTTAAGCTCTGAGGGTTACCTGGGGCATGCGTTCTGGGATACCGAAATTTTTATCTTGCCGTTTTATATCTACAACTTTCCCGATATTGCCCGAAACCTCCTTCTCTACCGCTACAATACTCTTCCCGGTGCCAAGCAGAATGCACTGAAGATGGGCTATAAAGGAGCAAAATATGCTTGGGAGTCTGCTACTACTGGAGAGGATGTAACTCCAAGATTTGCCTCAAAGCTTGAGCGTACCATACGCCTGATCTATACCGGTACGGAGGAAGATCACATTGTTTCCGATGTTATTTACGGAGTCGAAAAGTATTTTCGTGTCACAGGTGACGAAAGCTTTTTACTGGACTACGGACTTGAAATGGTTTTTCTTACTGCCCGCTTCTGGGCATCGAGGGTCGTTCATGCTGGTGTGGACTTTGAGATTCGTTGCGTCATAGGTCCCGATGAGTTTCATGAGCATGTCAACAACAATGCATATACCAATTTCATAGTAAAATGGCACCTCCGCCTTGCTGTTACGCTTTTCAGGTATATGGGCCGAAATAATTCCAAATTTCTTGATGAGCTTGCATCCCGCTTAACACTCAATAGTAATGAGGTTGATTCCTGGCTTGATATCAGCAAGAATCTCAAGTTGACATACGATTCCGAAACAAAGCTCTTTGAGCAGTTTGACGGTTACTTTGCCCTGAAGGACTATGTCATCAAGGATGATAGCCGGGACGGCCAGCCAGTACTTCCGCGTGGTATTAACTACCGCAATATCCAGTCCACCCGTCTCATTAAACAAGCCGATGTCATCCTTGTGATGATGCTATTTCCTCATGCATTCAGCTTTGAGCAAAAACAAGCGAATTTCGATTTTTATGAAAAGCGGACAGTGCATAAATCCTCATTAAGCCATTGTATTCATGCCATGGTAGGCATTCCCTCCGGGAGGCACACAAAGGCATACAATTACTTTATGAAAACCGCACTGTTTGATCTGGAAAACCTTCATGGCAATACAGGGCTGGGCATTCATGCCGCTGCCGTGGGCGGCACGTGGCAGACCGTGATCCATGGCTTTGGAGGGTTTTCGATAAAGTCTGAAAGGTTGGTGCTGAAGCCATGGCTGCCGAAGGAATGGCAAAGTCTTTCGTTTTCTGTACGCTGGAAAACGAGAATTGTTGAGGTTACGATCCATCAAGAGTATGTTTCATTGCTGATACATTCGAAGGAACAGATCTCGCTGCCGTTAAGCCTTTTTGGAAAATCATATACATTGATGACCAACCAACGGTATGAACTTCCCGAGCGAAGAAAAAAAAGAAGGGACTGAACAATGGAAGTTTAAGAGAGAAGCCATGTTGCTGTTCAGCGCTCTCTCTGGGGTGATCACTCCATATGGTTGTTAATGCCAGCGAAAGATCCAAAAAAATGTACTACCTTGACCATCAAAGCCCGTAACGCATTCGGAGCATGGGTGGGCAGAATCCACAATGGCGTTACGTCATGATCTCACCATAAAACGCTGAATGGCCTCTATCTCTATGGATTTTGTACACTTGCATGCTCATACGCACTATTCGATGCAGAGCAGTCCTGTTTTTCCGGGAGAGATGTTTTCCTCAGCGCTGAAGTATGGCATGAAGAGTATTGCTGTTACCGATTATTGCGCAATATTCAATATGCCGGAGCTCTTCAATGAAGCCAGAAATGCCGGCATCAAGCTGATTATCGGCAGTGAGCTTTTGCTTCTTGAAACTGATGCACATCAGCATGGCCCTGCTTCAGTCTCACCGTCGCTGGTACTTCTTGTTCAAAATGATGCCGGATACCGAAACCTCTGCATTCTGTTGTCCAGGGCGGCAAAAGATGGTTTCGTCCATGGAATGCCTCATATAGAGAGCCGCATCCTTGAAACCTTTCATGAAGGTCTTGTCTGTCTCTCTGCTTACTCTTCAGGAAGAGTAGGCAGAGCTCTTATTGCCGGAGCAATCGATGAGGCAGAATCATTTGCAACTTACTATCGGGAGATTTTTGGAGACAACTTTTATCTGGAGCTTCAACGTCATAATACCCCTTTCGATGAAACCCTGAATGCCGAGACCATTGCTCTGGCCAAAAAATTATCGATTGAGCTGGTGGCGACTAACAATGTTCACTATCTCGACCGAAAAGATGCCGGATGCTACAGGGCGATGGTTGCCAACAGGACCAAGGAAAAACTCTCCAGCCAGAATCTTATCGCACTTCCCGGCAGCGATCACTACCTGAAGACATCTGAAGAGATGAACCGTCTCTTCAGCGACGAACACCGCGAACTGAGTAATACTCTGCTCATTGCCGAAAAATGCACTTATAGCTTCAGCAATAAAGAGCCGATTGTTCCGCATTTTCCTCTTCCTGATGGATTTCAAAATGAGTTTGAATACCTCAGTCACCTGACCTGGGAGGGAGCAAAAGAAAAGTATGCCGATTCCGAAAAAGAAGGAATAACGGCTGAGGATGTAAGATCACGAATAGAACTTGAGCTTGGCGTTATCGAAAAGATGGGCTTCAGCTCATATTTTCTCATCGTCAGTGACCTTATAGCCGCCTCCCGTCGTCTTGGCTACTCAGTCGGTCCCGGTCGAGGCTCTGCCGCGGGCAGTATTGTAGCCTATCTTACCGGAATCACCCGGATCGATCCACTCAGATACAAGCTGCTCTTTGAGCGGTTTTTAAATCCTGAGCGCTCCTCCATGCCCGATATCGACATCGACTTCACCCCGGTCGGCAAGCAGAAGGTTCTTGAATATACGGTCGAAAAATATGGGGCCGAGAGTGTGGCAAAAGTCATTGCCATTGGTACGCTTGGTGCCAAAGCAGCCATCCGTGATGCAGGGAGGGTTCTTGAAGTTCCTCTGCCCCTGGTCGATAAACTCGCCAAACTTGTTCCGACGAGGCCGGGCATCACGCTTGAAAAAGCATTGGGCGAAGCAAAGGAGATGAAGGAATATGCCGAAAGCACTCCACAGATCCGTGAACTGATGAACCATGCCCGTGCTCTTGAGGGTCGGGCGCGTAACGTTTCAATGCATGCCGGTGCTGTTGTCATTACCGATGGTCCGCTCGAAGAACAGGTGCCGCTCTACGTCTCCAACAAAATCGAAACCGAAGTACGTAAGTTCGCCGATGAAATTGATCTTGACGAACCAGACCATGTCAAGGCGAAAAACTCCGACGGCAGTGACGAAAAGCAGGTCGTCACCCAGTTTGACAAAAACTGGATAGAGACAGCCGGCCTCCTCAAGATTGACTATCTGGGCCTTGAAACTCTTGCCGTTATAGATGAAACCCTCAAAATGATTAAACGGCGGCACAACCTCGATATCGAGCTTGAAAAAGTGCCGATGAACGATCGGAAAACCTTCCGCATTTTCCAGGAAGGCAAGATGGCCGGTATTTTTCAGTTCGAATCATCCGGCATGCAAAGCTATATGACACGCCTTCAGCCAACCCAGATCGGCGATATCATAGCCATGAGCGCGCTCTATCGTCCGGGCGCTCTCAATGCCCGGATTGATGAAAAGCGAAATGCTGTCGACCTGTTCGTCGATCGTAAACATGGAAGGGAAGCAATCGATTATATGCACCCGATGCTCGAAGAGATTCTCAAAGAGACCTATGGTGTCATTGTCTATCAGGAACAGGTCATGCAGATTTCCCAGGTTATGGGCGGCTTTTCTCTTGCCAAAGCGGATAATCTTCGCAAGGCGATGGGGAAAAAGATGCCTGAGATCATGGAGAAATACAAGGCCGATTTTGTTCAGGGTGCTATTAAGCAAGGCGTGCACGATACGCTTGCAACAAGGGTTTTCGAACTTATGGCCGAGTTTGCCGGCTACGGTTTCAACAAAAGCCATTCGGCTGCTTATGGAGTTCTTGCCTACTGGACGGGATATCTCAAAGCCCACTACACGATTGAGTTTGTGACAGCCGTTCTGAATAGTGAAATAGGTGATACAGAACGGATGAAGCACTTGACCGATGAGGCCAAAAGTTTTGGAATATCAACCTTGCCTCCATCGATCAATAAAAGTGATGCTCTCTTTTCAGTTGAAGATGTTGACGGACGCTCATATATCCGGGTTGGACTCAGCGCTATCAAGCAGGTTGGGGGAGCGGCACGGGCAGTGGTCACCTCCAGGCTCCGCCGGAAGCGTGACTTTACAAACATTTTTGATCTTGCGGTCTCGGTCGATTTGAGAGTCATGAACCGCAAGGCCCTCGAGTGCCTTATACTTTCAGGAGCCTTTGATGAACTTGACAAGCATCGGGCCCGCCTTATTGCCAATGTCGACAAGGCAATCAAATTCGGGCAGATGCAGAACCGCTCCGTCACGCTCGGCCAATGCGGCTTTTTTTCAGCCGAAGAAGGGGCTCAGCTTGAGGCCGAGCACTACCCCGATATGGAGCCTGCCGAAATGATGCCTGAGCCTGAAAAGCTTCTATACGAAAAAAAACTGGTCGGGTTTTATCTGAGCCATCATCCGCTCACCCCATACCGGCGCGATTGGCAGGCATTTGCGACACTCCAGCTTCAGGCTAAAGAGGTTGTCAAGGCAAAACAGTATAAAGTCATCGGGGTTATCGTTTCAATAAAGCCTTATCAGGACCGTAAAGGCAAGCAGATGCTGTTTGGCTCCATTGAGGACTTTACCGGCAAAGCAGACTTTACCGTGTTTGCAAGTCTCTACGAGCAGTACGGGCATCTTATCAAACCCGAAGAGGTGTTGATGCTTGTTGCCGAAGGCGAGGTTAGTGGTGGCATGCTCAAACTTCTGGTCAGAGAGATCGTACCGATAAAAAAGGTAAGAGAGGGTCTCGTTAAAAAAGTTATCCTTAAAATCGATGCCGACGATCAGCAGCAGCTTGAAAAGCTTGTAGCAGTAAAACGGATCTTTGACCGAAACAGGGGAGGGACGCAAGTCGATTTTGAAGTCAAAGCCCAGTCGGGTGAAAATATTGAAACACTTACACTCTTTGCCCGCACTATTCCAATTGATCCTGCCGAAAGCATCATTGAACAGCTTGAGGAAATTCTTGGTCCCGATAATGTGCGGATTTCAGGGTAGTCCGGTATAAATAATAAATTATTTTTATTACTTTCTTCACTGTTCGATTGTATGGATAGTAAGGTTTAAACATTCACTAATTCAAAGGGGTAGATAAAAATGAGCGGAAAATATTTTGTAGCAACCGACCAGAATTTTCAGAAAGAGATCCTTGAATCAGATAAAGTTGCCTTGGTCGACTTCTGGGCGGCATGGTGTGGCCCTTGCATGATGCTCGGTCCGGTTATTGAAGAGCTTGCAGGTGATTACGAAGGAAAGGCAGTCATTGCAAAGCTCAATGTTGACGAAAATCCTGCTACAGCAGCACAGTACGGCATCAGAAGCATCCCCTCCCTTCTTGTGTTCAAAAACGGTCAGGTCGTTGATCAGATGCTTGGTGCTCTGCCGAAAAACCAGATCTCAAAAAAAATCGACGAGCACATCAGCTGAAACGCTCATTGTGTCAAGTCACCCGTTATCCCGGTTCCTGTGCCGGGATCTATGGCAGTTCTTGATACTGCCCGCTGCTATCTTTCTTCACTCAGCACTTTTTTCACCGATAGTCCCTCCAGCTTATAAGTCCTATAAGTCCCATAGGTCCTATAGGCCCTATTCCCCGCCCTCTTCCTTTTTAAGAAATTTTTAAGCTTGCATTTAGAGCTTTTAAAGGTATGTGACGATATATTTGTAACAGTAACATTGCTATGATCTTTATTTACTTTTACTAATTTAACGGAACACAATTACTATGAGTGGAAAATATCTTGCAGCAACCGATGTGAATTTCAAATCCGAGATTCTCGACTCAGATAAAGTTGCGCTGGTGGATTTCTGGGCAACCTGGTGTGGCCCTTGCATGATGCTGGGACCTGTTATTGAAGAACTTGCAGGTGATTATGAAGGAAAGGCAGTCATTGCAAAGCTTAATGTTGATGAAAACCCCGGAGTTGCAGCACAGTTTGGCATCAGGAGTATTCCCGCTCTTCTTGTGTTTAAAAATGGCAAGGTTGTTGATCAAATGCTGGGAGCCCTGCCGAAAAACCAGATCTCAAAAAAAATTGATGAGCATCTCAACTGAATGATCATTATGACAAGTTACCCGTCTATTCCGGCCTGGCTTCGGGTTAGACGGAATCTCCTCCCTGTAACTCTATCAAAAAAATAAGCATGGACTCTGAAGTACGCGATATAATCATCATGGGAACCGGACCTGCCGGATATGCGGCGGCCATCTATACTGGACGGGCAAACCTCAAACCGCTCGTCATCGATGGATTCCAGCCGGGCGGCCAGCTTATGATCACCACAGAGATTGAAAATTTCCCCGGCTTTCCTGAAGGAATCCGTGGACCTGAACTTATGGGAAAAATGCGCGATCAGGCGACCAAATTCGGCGCAGAGTTTATCAGTGGCAGTGTGACTGAAGTAGATCTTTCAAGAAGCCCGTTCTGTCTTACGCTTGATGATGGTCGAGAATATTTTACCCGCTCGCTGATTATTGCGACTGGAGCAAACGCAAAATGGCTCGGCATAGAGTCTGAAAACCGTTATCGAGGTAAAGGCGTATCAGCCTGTGCGACCTGTGATGGATTTTTCTTCCGTGATTGTAATATCGTTGTTGTTGGTGGGGGAGATACAGCAATGGAAGAAGCCCTCTATCTGACCAAATTCGCATCTCATGTTACTCTTGTTCATCGTCGCGAAGAGTTCAGAGCCTCAAAAATAATGACGCTCCGTACTCGTAAAAATGCGAAAATCAGCACGATGGTCAATCAGGTAATTGATGAAATTCTCGGAGATGGTCAAAAAGTTACCGGCATTCGCCTGAAAAATGTGCAGACCGGTGAACTCCATATTCACCCATGTGATGGAGTCTTTTTAGCTATTGGTCACGAGCCGAATTCAAAGCTCTTCAACGGACAGATCGATACTGATGACTACGGCTATATTCTCACAAAAAAATCATCGACAGAAACCAATGTCCCCGGTGTTTTTGCCTGTGGAGATGTTCAGGACTTTACCTATCGCCAGGCCGTCACCGCAGTAGGAACCGGATGTATGGCAGCCGTCGATGCCGAGCGCTTCCTGGAATCCATGCGCTGACACCTCTTCACTTTTTCAGCCCGACACGCAGTGAGGGATCTCTCTTTCTCCTCACTGCCAACTGCATTCAACCCGCTCTCATGCTGAGCGAAAGCGAATCATCCACCCCGTTCGCTCAGCAAAAACCCGCGCCGCCATTCAGCGCAAACTTTCCTCAAATTGTTATCCCGATACACAGTGAGGGATCTCTCTCCCCGGATATACCCTCCAAAGTACAGCTATAAGCCCTATGAGTTGGTGATGGGTAGTGGGGGGGCTAATTTTTGGTATATTTTTTAGGGTTATTTTCCGGCTTTGAAAAGGTTGGGGTTGTTGGATATCTTGTTGTTTTATACATACTATCGACATTTGTTATGAGTGGATTTTGGGTTGGTCGCTTTGTTTTTTTTACTTTTTTTTTGATGGGGGTTGGCTGTTTTTCGTTGCGTGCTGAAGCTGTTCCCCGGAGTATCAATGATATAGTTGCGTTTGCCCTGCAGTATAGCGCGGAGCTTTCGGCTTTGGACAATGAAGCAAAAGCAAAAAAATCGCTTGCTGTACAGGCGGGTACTCCAAGTAACCCGACGCTGGAGTTAGAAGGTTCGACAGGAACCTTGACAGGCAGTCCTGACACCGGTGGGGCATCGATTGGCATAAGCCAGGAGTTTTCTTTGTATGGGAAACTGCGTCTTCGGCGGAAAGCGTTAGAACGTGAGGCAGAAGCTATGGTTCGGAAGCGGGATAACGCCGCCCGGCTGCTGAAGGAGGAGATATCCACTATGCTGCTGGATTACCTGTTGAGTGAGCAACGGTATGAACTTGCGGCAGATATGGTGAATCTTAACCGTGAGCTGGCTGCCATAGCTGGAGAGCGTTTTAAAGCAGGTGATATCCCTGAACTTGAATTAAACATTACAAAAGTCGAACTGGCAAGGGCTGAAAACCGGTTGCTTGAGGTTGATCGGGCAAGGTTGGCGCTTCGGATAAATATTGCCTCTCTGACCGGTTTGCAAGAGGGAGATATAGTGCTTTCCGACAAGCTTTCTTCGGCGGTTCCTTCACCACAAACTCAGGATCTCGTAAAGAAATCGCTTTCCTTGCGCCCTGATTATCTTGCTCTCTCTGTGGAACGGGAGAAAGCAGAAACTGAGTATCGGCTTGCCAGGGTTGAGGGCCTTCCCAATCCAACGGTTGGGATTTTTGCTCAATGGCAAAAGAATTCTGTAGAGGTTGGGGGGATGTCGGCAATCAACCGTGACAGGATTCTAGGGCTTCGTCTCTCAGTGCCGATACCGGTGTTTGACAGTAACAATGGCGGGAGGAGTGCTGCTCAGGCACTGCTTGATGCTGCAGATTACAGACGTAAGGCGTTAGAAAGGACGATTAAGGCAGAAGTAGAGGCTGCAATAGCTGGTCTTTCATCGGCTGATCGTATTGTTTCACTGTTTGACCGAGGGATTATTCCGCAATTGACTGAGAATTTGAAGCTGACTCAGGAAGCTTATCGAGTCGGTGAAGTAGGGATTCTTTCGGTAACAGATCAACAGAAAAAATTCTTAGAAGTGCACGAAACCTATCTTTCGGCTTTACACGCCAGGCGCGTGGCCTTTATTAAACTGGAATCAGTATCGGCGACCAATCTTCAGGGAGGTGTGCAGTGAACAGGAATGCCGTCATTGCAGGAATTCTCTTTGCTGTTGCTGTGGGAGGGGGGGTGCTGTATCGCTCAAACAGCAGTAGGAGTGTGGAAAAGAAAGATGTCTCAGAAGCTCACCAGAAGCCGGGGAGCGTCACTATCGGCATCAAAAAGCAGGCAGAAAATGGCGTGACAGTTGTCGTTGCAAAAAAACAGCCATTGAGGATGGTGATCAATGTTACTGGAAAGGTGGCAGTCAATGCTGATGGCATGGCACATGTATCACCGCATATACAGGGTAAAATCAGTGCCGTGAAGGTTTCTCTGGGTGACAGTGTTTCGGGCGGTCAGCCTCTGGCAGTTATTGAAAGTGTCGAACTGGGTGATGCTTTGAGTCGGTATTTTCAGTCAAAAAGAAAAGTTGCACTGGCTCAATCCAGCATGGAGAGGATCAAAAGCCTCGTTGAAAAGAAAATTGCGGCTCGTAAAGAGCTTTTGCAGGCAGAGAGTGAGTTGATGATTGTGCAGACTGAATTTCAGGCTAACAAAGAGCGCCTGGCACTTTATGGAGTTTCGCAATCAGACCTTACAACGGTAAACTTTAAGAAACCACATCTCATTGTTCGCTCTCCAATCAGCGGCATTATAACCGAGAAACATGCTGTCGTTGGAGAGTTGTCCGATCCTTCAAAAAGTCTTTTCACTGTTGTCGATCTCTCTTCGGTATGGGTGCTGGTGGACATTAATGAAAAGGATATAAGCAAGGTGGTTAAAGGACATGCAGCAGTTTTTACTGTTGCGGCTTTGCCGGGCAAGGAGTTGCAGGGCCGGATTACCTATATCGCTGATATGGTTGATGACGCTACTCATACGGTGAAGGCCCGTTTGACTGTTCCAAATCCTGGTCGAATATTGAAGCCGGAGATGTTTGCTACTGTTCAACTTGTCCAGACTTCTCAAGCTGAAACGGTTATTGCTGTTTCAGAAGAGGCTTTACAGGAAGTTGATGGTAAAAAGGTTCTGTTTGTCACAAAAAACGGTAGTGATTTTTCAGCACGTCCTGTTGCAGTTGGCAGCATTACCGATGGTCTGGTTGAGATTACTTCCGGTCTCGTCGAAGGGGAGCGTTATGCCGTCAGGGGTTCGTTTATTCTGAAGTCAGAGCTGAAAAAAGGCGAACTTGAAGGGGATGCGCCATAATGTTAGAAAAAATAATCAGTTATACATTACAGCGTAGAGGGATTGTCCTCCTTCTGTCGCTGTTGATTATCACCTTCGGATTGTATTCCTACGTCCGGCTGCCGATTGATGCTTTTCCGGACGTCACCAATATTCAGGTTGAAGTTGTCAGTCGTGCAGATGGCCTATCGGCAATTGAGATTGAGCGTAATGTTACCTATCCGATTGAGATGGCAATGCGGGGCCTGCCCGATATTGAACAGTTGCGTTCGGTTACAAAGTTCGGCCTTTCTATTGTCACAATAGTGTTCAAGGATAATGTTGATATTTATTTTGCCAGGCAGCTGGTGTTTGAACGCTTAGCTGAAGCGAGAGAAAAGGTGCCTAAAGGTGTTGAAGTTGCCATGGGGCCAATTGGCACTGCTATGGGCGAGATATACCAGTATACGCTTGAAGGCGATATGCCCAAAGATCCTCTGCAAAAGAAAAGTTACCTGACAAATTTAAGGACTATTCAGGAGTGGATTGTGACTCCGCAACTGAAAAGCGTTGCTGGTGTTAATGAAATCAATTCGTTTGGAGGGTATTTCAAAGAGTATCAGGTGATTGTGTCGCCGGAACAGCTTGTAAACTATGGGTTGACCGTTGAGGATGTTTTTGCGGCCGTGGAAAATAATAATCAAAATGTCGGCGGAAATCTTCTCGAACGGTATTCAGATCAATATATCGTCCGCGGAGTCGGGTTGATAAAAGATATCAGCGATATCGAAAATATTGTTCTTAAGTCCAAGCAGGGAACACCTACATACATCAGGGAAGTTGCCCGGATCAAGAGTGGGGAAGCTGTTCGTATGGGCGCTGCCATGAAGAATGGTAAAGATGAAGCTGTGGGTGGCATAGTGATGATGCTGAGAGGCGCCAACAGTCGTGACGTTGTGCGTCAGGTAGCGGAAAAAGTTAAAGAGATCAATGACAATAACATCCTTCCTGCCGGCATAAAAATAGTGCCCTATTATGACAGAAGTGATATTGTGAATGCAAGCGTCGGCACCGTTAACAAGGCATTGATTGAGGGGTCGCTGCTGGTTCTGATTGTTCTGTATCTGCTGCTGAACAGCTTCAGGGGAAGTTTTGTTGTGCTGATCGCCCTGCCGCTTTCGCTTTTGGCCACGTTTATAGTGATGAAGGTTGCCGGTATAAGTGCAAATCTGATGTCGCTTGGAGGGCTTGCAATTTCAATCGGAATGATCATTGATACAACAATCATTCAGGTTGAAAATGTGCAGCGGCATTTAAGCGAAGTTGACGATAAACATCCGAAGTTACAGACCGTGCTTAAGGCCGTTATGGAGGTAAGAAAACCGAGTATTTTCGGGGAATTTATTATTGCCATCACCTTCCTGCCCATTCTTTCGCTTGCGGGTATTGAAGGCAAGATGTTCGGGCCTTTAGCTGTAACTGTTGCCATTGCTCTTCTGGCATCGTTGTTTCTCTCTGTATTTGTTATTCCGGCACTATGCATAATGTTTCTGAAGCCACAGCAGGAAAAAGAGAGTGTGTTGATGAGCTATGCCTTGAAAGGGTATGTGCCGCTTCTTGAGTATGCAATGAATCATAGAAAGCAAATCCTGAGCGTTGCTGTCGGTACCCTTTTTGTTTCGCTACTGGTTTTGACAAAGTTAGGCACGGAGTTTATTCCGACCATGGATGAAGGCTCGTTTGATATGGATGTATCGATGCTTCCCGGCGTTTCTCTTGCCACTGCCATGGAGGTGAACCAGCGTGTGGCCGCAAAGCTGAAGCGGTTTGATGAACTGGATATTGTTACATCGCGAACAGGGCAGACCGGTGTAGCTCTTGATACAAGGGGGTCGGATAAAACCGGGTATGTGGGCATATTCAAGCCGAAAAGTATGTGGAAGCGGGATATATCGAAAGAGGATCTGATCAATGAGATGCGTCAATCTCTGGAGTCGATTGCCGGGATCAGTTTCGGATTCAGTCAGCCGATTCAGTGCAGGATTGATGAACTGGTTGCCGGAACCCGTGCGCAATTGATTGTAAAGCTTTTTGGTGAAAATATTGATGTGCTGAATGCAAAGTCGGCTGAAATTGCCAAAGTGCTTTCATCAATCAAAGGGGGAACAGACCTTGTAGCTGAAAAGGTGTCGGGGCAGCCTTATCTGACCATCAATATTGATCGGGCAAAAATTGCGCGGTATGGTTTGAATATCAGTGATGTTCAGCATGTGATTGAGATAGCGGTTGGCGGTAAATCGGCTTCAAAATTTTATGAGGAGAACCGGAGCTTTGATATCACTATCCGTCTGGCGGAAGAACATAGAAATTCTGTGGAATCGATTAAAAACATTCTGGTTACCACAAAATCCGGCATGAACATTCCGCTTGAACAGTTGGCTGAGGTGAAAATGATTGAGGGGCCGGTTCAGATAAGCCGCCAGGACGGCATCAGAAGAATCGGTGTGGAGATGAATATAAGCGGCAGGGATATTGGTGGTTTTGTTGCGGAAGCAAAGCAGAAAATTAAGGAAAGAGTCAAGTTGCCAGCCGGATATTATTTGACCTGGGGTGGCCAATTTGAAAATCAGCAGCGGGCAATGAATAAACTGATGATCATTGCGCCCGTTGCGATCGGGTTAATTCTGCTCCTTTTATATGTTACGTTCAAATCATTCCGCCTGGCATTGCTGGTGATTTCGAATTTGCCATTTGCTTTGATTGGCGGGATTTTTGCTCTCTTTTTTACCGGGCAATATTTATCAGTTCCGGCTTCGGTTGGCTTTGTGGTGCTGTTTGGTGTTGCAGTTCTGAATGGACTTGTTCTGGTATCGCGTATTGCACAATTGCGCGAAGAGGGATATGGCCAGCAGGATGCGATCAGGAAAGGGAGCCTTGACCGATTACGACCGGTGTTGATGACGGCATCAATTGCGATTTTCAGCCTTATGCCTATGCTGCTTGCCAGCGGAGCCGGTTCGGAGATACAAAAGCCGCTGGCAACGGTTGTTGTGGGTGGGCTTATTACTTCAACTTTGCTGACGTTATTGGTTATTCCTTCGGTTTACAGCTGGTTTGAGAGGGAAGAGTGAAGTGAGTCCTATAGGTCCTATAGGTCACATTCTCTCTCTCTCTATCTTTCTTAACTCAGCACTAAGAAGCCCACAGCCCACTTCTTTTCACTATATTGCACCCAAAAATTAGTTGGTATTTCATGCGACTCTCCAGAATACATTCCGGCCCTGTACTCGAATTCTACACTCCGGATTTCACAACCGAACTCAAGCTTCCGTTTGCAGGCTCTCCGGTCTCTGCTGGATTTCCTTCGCCTGCTGAAGACTATATCGAGATGGCCCTTGACCTCAATAAAGAGCTAATCAGGCATCCTGAAGCCACCTTCTACGCAAGAGTGAAAGGGCACTCAATGATTGATGCCGGTATAGCAGATGGTGACCTGCTGGTTATCGACAAGGCGCTTGAGCCGAAAGACGGGGATATTGCCGTCTGCTTCATAGACGGTGAGTTTACTCTGAAGCGTCTGGCGTTGAAGGAAGACGGCATCTATCTCATGCCTGCCAACGCTGAATTCAAGCCGATCAGGATCACCGGACGTGAGCCCGTAAAATGG
>SESF01028839.1_pt1 | contig 36377 bp, 19 predicted proteins | sample 3171521 | NCBI WGS metagenome assembly SESF01 (sample SAMN10866945, study PRJNA518727) | freshwater metagenome | biome: subpolar coniferous forest; feature: holomictic lake; material: water; isolation source: holomictic Lake 227, 6 m and 8 m depth | place: Canada: near Kenora, Ontario | collected...
GAACGCGTAGTTGGTCAGGATGACCTTGTTTGCTGGCGTGTTAAAGAGCACATCAAACCGTGAATAGCCGTCCGTACACCAAACCTTGTTGTCCAGTACATTCGCGAACGATCCGGAGAGCGTTACGCCTGGTCCCGTGACGGCCAGCACGATAAAGTTTGTTTTCGTACTCGGCGGTACATAACCGTTGATCAGGTTTACGCTGAGCTTGCCGACCAGATAGGCATTGCTAGTGACAGCGACATAGTCGTAATAGCCGGGTGCATTGGCGAAGACATCGGCTTGCTTTACGCCGCCGATATCGATCGCCACCACCGCGGAAGGCGTATTCGAATAACTGCCCGTGATAGTCGTCTTGCCCGCCGTGCCGATATCGCCGGGGGCGAGCGTGCCATCGTTGTTCACGAGAGTGCCTTGAACAGAGGGGCTTGCGGCACTGGAGAGCTTGGTTGCGTCAATCGTACTCGCCGTCAGCGTGCCACCGGAGAAGTCGAAAACCTGCTTGGCGCCAGTTCCCTGGGAACCGCTTATACTCCCGGCACTGATCAATTTACCACCCGTCATACTGAATTTAGCCAGAGTTGTTCCGCCTGCGTCAGCTCCAATTATAAGTGATTGCCCACTATAACCGCTGACAAGATTAACCGTTCCACCTGACAGATTGTAAACATCTGTCTTCGACGCCGTTATTCCACCAACCTGCATAGCAGATGCAGAGCCAGCAGCCAAAACACTCACCAATCCTCCGCTCTGATTGACGGTCGCACTGGTATTGCCAGCAACCGATGGTCCTTCCGCACCGAATTGGATGCCATACGCTGAATTTAGTATCAGAGAACCGCTGGTAATGGTCATTGTTTGTCCATCACTCTGATTTCCGAATCCCAGACGAGATCCAACCACAAAAGTTCCACCCGCAATTGTCAAGTTGCCCTTGGTGAAGCGTTGCCCGGGTGAGCTGTAGTAGCCGTTACTGAAAACGAGGGTGCCACCCGCCGCGCCGTTAAACTGACCGGAAAGTATATTCGTCGAACCTACACCATCCAGAACAAGGGAGCCAGTCGAATTATTATTTATGTTGGCAAAAGTATTACTGGCTCCGCTCAGGGCCCTCACGGTCAGCGTGCCCACGCCGGTGTTCTGCACCGTGGTCAGCGTGCTGTTGCCTACGGTCACGGTCATCGTACCCGACAAAGTGTTCTGCACTGTGGTCAGCGTGCTGTTGCCTACGGTCACGGTCATCGTACCCGACAAAGTGTTCTGCACTGTGGTCAGCGTGTTGCTGCTGAGCGTCAGGTTCATGATGCCCGAACTCGCATTGGCGAGCGTACCTGCAAACGTCGTTCCGCTCGGAGGTGTCAGGTTCAACGTGCCGACCCCGCCATTCTGCAAGGTGCCCGCGCCGCTCATGGTGTCCGTCCTATTGAGGATGTCCGAGCGGTTGAAGGAGAGTGTACTTCCGGCAATGATCATCAGATTGGTACTGTTTCCCAGGTCGCCGCTGGTGCCGCCGGATCCCACATTGAGCTTGCCCGCTATCACAGTAGTATCGCCACTATACGTGTTCGCGTTCGTTAGCGTGATTGAGCCGGAACCATAGCCAGCATTGAAGATCATGCCACTTGTACCTTCAATCGGCACTCCGATGATGGCCCCAGCGGTGCCGGTATAGATGATGCCCTCGCTGGTCCCGAAGCTGAGCTTGCTACCACTGGAATTCGCAGCGCGGGAGAGCGAACCGCCCGTAATGTTTAACCCTGCTGGCTGAGCCCCGTTGCCGATGGTCAGTGTGGCATTGTTGCTCAGGGTCATAGTGGCGTTGCCTTGCAGGGACAGCGCATAAACCGCCGTATTGTTGGTCAGGATGGGAAAACTGTTATTAGTCACTTTGTACTTTTTGGTGCTGTCCTGAATACCTGCCGACGTTCCGGAAAATATGCCATCAAACGTCAGGTTGGTTAAGCCGTTTACAGCATCATATTGAAGAAAATCAAAACTCCACTGGCCCCCTAGGCCTTCCGCGGCGATATATGCGTCCACCATGCCGTTGTGAATGGGTACGCCGGTCGCCCCATTGGCGACGAGAAACTTGCCGTTGGCATCGCCGATCGCTATGGTACTGCTCGCTTGGTTACCGATGGCCAGTGTACCCTTCCCGATGCGGGTGAAGACGCTGCCGGTATCAGCGGCGTTGCCAAAAGTGTAGGTGACGCTGGACTGTGAACTCTTGTTGATATAGAGGCGTGTATAGCCGTCAAAAGAGATGGTTTCGTTGCCATTCGTGCCACCCAGCAACGCTACCGAACTGCCGCTGCCTGTCGGGGTGATGCTCAGCATGAGTCCGTTGCTGATCGTCAGCGATCCGGAACCCAGCGGCAAACCTGATGCGGAATAAACATTAAGAGGACCTGACCAAACGAAATCCCCGCTGAAGCTGTTGGTTCCTCCAAGCGTAAACACGCCAGTTCCCGCTTTCGTCAGACTGCCGGGGCCGGTGATATTGCCATTGACGGTCACAGTATAGCCGTTCACAGCCAGCGCCACATTCGTCCCCAGCGCAATAGGCCCGTTCATGGTTATGTTAGCACTGCTGCCGATATAGGTGATGCTTCCATTCCAGACAGAGGCGTTTGTGAGGGCGACAGTGGATGGCCCAATATTGTTGAAGGTTGTGCCGTTGTTGATGGTAAAGGTTCCGGTCCCCAACGATGCCGCGTTGTTGACTTCCACACCGCCGCTGTTGAGGGTGACACCGCCCGAGAAGGTATTGGAGCCGGCCAAATAGACGAGTCGTGCGCTTTCGCTGTTGAGAATAAGTCCTGACGCGACAGTCTCCGTGATGTTACTGCTCAGCGTGAGTTTCACGCTACTCCCATTACCGACCATTAGGTTCGCGCCCAATGTGATGGGAGAGTTGATGAAGAAATTTCCACCACCCGCGTTAGTGATTGAGGCGTCGCTGCCCGCGAAACTGAGTGAAGCAGTGCCCACGCTTTGAAGCGTTTCATTCTTGTTTGCAACCATTTTCAACTGGTTCAGGAAGAATGCGCCACTCATGTCATTGGTGATGACGGCATTAGCAGATGGATTCAAGATGATCACCGCGTCCGTGGCACCGCCCGGCAGAGGCGGTGTGCCCAACCAACTTCCTGGTGTACTCCAAAGTCCTGCCAGAGCCGTGTTCGTGTAAGTCGTAGCCGACAGTTTCATTGTCATGAGCAATCCGACTGCGATTAATAAAGCATACCGCGCTTTTAATGTTTTCATACGTTTTCTCCTTTGCAACTCTTATCAAAACAAACAATTCCTTCTTCAATTAATGAGAGTATATTATCACATATTCAAAAATCTGTCGACGACACTGCTTCCAAACTAGATGTCATTTTTTCCAATTTGAAAAAAAAGGGGGGGGGGGGGAAGAATTGCCTTATTTATAAATTCCTCGCGCTATCTCTGCGGCTCACCGAGACGCAACGCTAATATTCCCCTCATCCCACGGCGCACGAGGGACACACGCCCTTATTCTTCAGGGGAACTCACTTCCGGCAGCTTGCCCGTGACGATGGCCGCATCGCGCGTCGGATTGGGCGGAAGCGTCTTAATCCATGCAAGCGCCGTGCCGGTGAGTTTCTTCACCACGTCGGGGTGCTCCGCCGCCACATTGCGTTCCTCTATTTCGCTTTCGCTTTACGCCTAGGCTTTTGGGAGTTTTCGTCCTTGGGGTAGCGAATGACTTGAACATCATTGGCTTGTTTTTCGCCCGGCGTACTGCGTCCCTCTGAAACGATCTTTTCAAACTGTTCCTGCATCGCCTTCACACGTTCAGGTTCTTGTGCAGCTAGGTCTGTCGCCTCGCCGATGTCTTGGGCCAAATTGTAAAGCTCGGGCTTTGCATTCAGCACCAACTTCCAGTCGCCTGAACGGAAACCTGGCACGCCGCTTGCCGCACAACTGACCGCGTATTGACGTGTCGGCCGATCTGCCCCCTTCAGTAATGACAAAAAGCTAAAGCTGTCCACACCGGCATCCGCTGGCACTGGAGCGCCCAAGATATCCGACAAGGTCGCCATGATGTCTGTGTGGTGGATGAGCTGATTGCAGGTACTTCCGGGCTTGACGTGTCCAGGCCAACGCACAATAAACGGCATGCGATGTCCGCCTTCATACACCGAGGTCTTACATCCCCGCAAGGGACCGCTGGAGTAGTGCCCCAATTTTTGAAGTTCCGCAAGCCCAGTATAACTGGCTTTACCATTATCGCTCGTGAAAATCACAATCGTATTATCCGCAATGCCGCACGCATCAATCGTCTTGAGGACAGAGCCGATAACGTCATCGGTCTCCATCACGAAATCAGCGTAGTAGTTCAACTTGCTCTTCCCCTTCCACGCCTCATTCACGGCAATGGGTTCATGCGGGGAGGTCAGGGGCATATAGAGCAGAAATGGCTTCTTTGTCGCGGACTGCTCGCGCACGTACGCGCAGGCCTTCTTGCCTAATGTCGGCAGAATCTCATAGAGGTTCCAGTCTTTCAATCCCGGACCTTGGCGGGAAATCAACTGCGGCGTTGTGTGCAGCATTTTCTTGGGCATAAAGGTTTCTGGCACACCCACGGTGTGATCATTTTCAACAAAGCAAAACGGCGGCCAGTTAGGTACGTCCGTTCCGAAGTAACGTTCGAATCCAGCGGTCAGAGGTCCGCCTGTGATCGGCTTGGCAAACACCGTCTTCCATAAGTTCTTCTGCTCATCCGCCGCAAGCGGCGCTTCATCATCCCCGGACGTCAGCGGCGACGCAATAACCTGCTTCTGCTGTCCCTCTTCAAAGCCCCACCCCATACCCAGATGCCACTTGCCGATACAGGCGGTTGTATAGCCATTGTTCTTTGCAAGACCGGCGATGGTGAGCCGATTCGAAGCAATCAGTGGACGCTCCATCACGCCCACAATGCCTGATTGCAGGCGCGACCGCCAGTGATAACGTCCTGTCAAAAGCGCATAGCGTGAAGGCGAACAGACACCCGACGACGAATGCGCATCTGTAAAGCGCATACCCTGTTCAGCCAAGCGCGACAGATGCGGCGTGTCAATCTTCGACCGCTCAGGATTAAAACACTTCAAATCGCCATACCCTAAGTCATCTGCCAAAATCACTACGATATTGGGCTTGTTTTGCGAAAGCACATACCCTGTGCACGCAACCGTGATCACCATGAACAAACAGTTTTTCATTTGGTCTTCTCCTTGGGTTGAACGGCTTTTGCGCGCAGGTCTTTCGGAACCGTTGGATCTGGGGGCACGGGTTGTCCGACTTGATCTACAGGATGTGTGAACAAGTAGCGCCAGACTGGCTCGTGAATGTAGAGCCCTGCTGCGTCCTTCACGGCTGAGCCTCCGGGTGTAACTGCGCCGTGCGCCCGCTGGGCGCTGCCCTTGACATCTGCTGCCGTGATCAGGCGGCGCGTATTGTTGTAGGGCGGTTTCACCTGATTGACATCGGTCACAGGGCCGAACTGGTTTAAGCCCATCAGCTCCCAGGAACGGTCGTAGTGGTGGCCTGTCCAGCCACCGTCCAAGACGTGGCTGAAGCCGAAGTAGCGATTCAAGGGAGTAGCAGAGGGGAGAGCCTGCCACTTCTCGTACTGGTCACGCGGACCGCAGAACATCACCACGCGGTCAACGCGCTGATACTTGGCAAAGCGCGTTGCGGTTGTGGCGCCATGAGATGAGCCTGAAATGATGACGCGGTCCCAGCGTAATGCCTTCTGATCCTCTGTCAGGAAGAAGGCCCAGCCCCCTTGTGGATTCTGCTTGGCGAGCCATTTCACGAACTGAAGCGCGCGCTCCATCATGCCGTCAGGCTTGGGAATGGTCACGACATCACTGAAGTCCTCGCCAGTTGCGGCTTCAAGCCGGATCTTGCCGAGGAACAGTTCGTCCGCGGGTGGCGGTTCCTTGCCGAACTGAGAAAACCAACCGTTGGCATAGTGGACGCGGATGGCGTGTAACCCGTAGCTGTTGATGTGTTCGAAGAGGGAGGCGTTCAGTCCCATCAGCCAAATCACCAGCTTGCCCTGGGGCTTCACGCGCGTGTCCACGAAGGCATCTTCGTAGTCGGTGGGCTTACCGTCCTTCTCGAAAATAAAGTTGATTTCAGGGTGAGGAGCTGCACGCTGATCAATCTGGCTTGCCCGTGCGCGCAGTTGGTAACGCTGCGGCGAAGGATCAGTAAAAACCAGTGACTGCGGTTCCTCGGCAACGACGTGCAAAGCAAGAGGCAAAAGCAAACAAAACGTCCATTTACATTTATTCATCGTGTCCTCCAAATGATCGAGCGCCCTTTTAAATTCCCCCTGGATAAATGCACTCAGGATGACTTACCTATAACTTCCAAAGAATTTCGCGAAGCGAATACGCTTATTCCTTATTGCGTTATTTCGCGAAGCGAATACGCTTGTTCCTTATTGAATTCGTGTGGTTCGCGTCATTCGGATGCAAAAAAAACTTTGTCGCGAACTTTGTCGCGAGCTTTGTCGATTCGGTCATTCTCATAAGTTACTATCTCGTTTATTCTCGGCACCCCGGGCGGCGGGCTAGCATCCCATAGGGTTCGCCAAAAACATAACAGCACGAGTACATTAGCACATATCCAAAAACCTGTCGACAATACTGCTTCCAAACGAAGTGTCATTTTTTCCAATTCGAAAAAAGGGGAAAATTGCCTTATTTATAAATTCACATCGCGCTGTCCGTGCTGTTCGGGCTATCCGTGTTATCCGATCTCATTTACCCCTTGCCTGTGTCGGTATGAGATGGAAGGTTTGATAAACCGTTTCTACGGGTTGGACGCCGCCAGTTTCCTTAAAGAGACCGACCTGGTAGGCGCCGACAGTGACCTCAATCGGGCGGGTCGCGCCAGCGGGAACCTCCGTGGGAATAAACGCGCCGCCTTGGATGATGCCAGGTCCTTTGACAACGAAATAGTCCACGGGCAGTCCTGCCGAGCTTTTTGCCTTGAGCTCAATTCGCGTCGTGTTCGCGGGCGTATCCGCCACAACGGGAAAGTCCAGGGTTTGCGCGGTTGCGCTCTTCAGAACAGTTGTCGCGGCCAGTGAAATCTGGCAGGTGCGCCCCGCCGCGGAAAAGGTCTTATCACCCTCATGGAAGATGCGTACGAAGGACATATTGAAGCCTGCGCCAGGGGCTATGCGATGGCGTTTCAGCCGTAGCGTGAAACGCGTCTCTGTTATGCCGCGCTTGTCCTTCACCTGTTCGCTGCGCATGCATTCGAAGCCCCCGCCGTGCGCATTAAAGCACAGTGGAATCTCGCTCACCGGCAGATCAGTCTTGCCCGTAAACAGTAGGTTGGTGAAGGCATGCGCCTCCTCGGGATGATGAGCGAGATCCTTGTGCTTCGCAACGCAAATTTCCGGCGGCGTGGTAAAACGATAGGTGGTCAGCGTGAAGAGTCCGTCCCCGTGCAACAACGCCTGCGGCTCAGGCATCGTCGCCATCCGTCCGTGCGCAAGGCTGATCGGTTGCCCTGTTGGATCCAGCAGGGTGAACAGCTCGATCATTTTGCGGGGCTCGGAGAGGCCCAGTTCAAATTGTGTGCGCGCCAGTTTCTCAGTCGGAAACCAGAGCGCCTGGTTACGACGGCCTTTGTATTCAGAGTAGGGCGCGGGCAGTGCAACATCCTTTGGATATTCACCTGCAGCCGGGATCTTGGGATCCATCAGCCAGCCATCGCGCAAGGTGAGATTCTTCAGGGGCTCGCCAACTTTTTCAGGCAGACGCGCGGACGCAATCGCATCAAGCCAGTCCGAGACAAAGGTGTAGTTGCGGGGCGACATGTCAAAGTGGCCGCTCGTCATCTCCCAGCATGAGCTGAAAAGTTCGGCGTGCGGTTCGTAGGTCGTGCCCGGATTATCGTCGCGATCACCTCGCCGATAACTGCTCATATAGGTGCCATACGCCAGCGGGAAGGCGCCCCAGCCCACTGTCTCCTGGCTGCTGGAGGTGACAAATAAGATCGGTACGTTGCGCAAATTATAGTCAGCGCTGGGATGCATGGCTTTACCGCCTGGACCGAAAAAGGTGTAGGCGTCCGGCAGTCCCGCTTTGATCGGAAGGGTGCAGAGACATTGCTCCGGCTTGCGCATCGCCGCTTCGAAGGGGAAGCCGCAAAAGGCGGAGTGTCCCAATGGCACGATAGGCGCGGTGATGAGTTCAGGATGCTCCGACCGTTCCGCCAGCCGCTGCAGATAGCTGTCGTAGACCGCTGTCCGAGCTGGATCAGTCATATCAAAGGTCAGATCCTTCATCATCACGGAGCCGATGTCCTTCGCCCATGGGGTCATCAGGATTTGTGCGATGCCATGCTTGCGGCACACGGCGCGCACCTGCGGGCTTTGCAGGATGTTGATCGGCAGCCCGTTGTGCATGCCCACCATCACGGCCCGGATTTTTGGCGTGTTCGGCGGAATCCAGAGATACGCGCCCAACGTCGGACGATTCGGCTCGTCGGACGATACGAAGAACTGGTAGATACTGTCCGTCTCTGGGTTGACAGGCATTGTGGACGCGGCACAGCGAACGCTTCCGGTGGCCAGGCAGAGCAAGAGGGTGAGGCTTGTTATCTTCATTTTATCTCCCATGTGTCTGTCCGGAACGGCGACGCGGGGAGGCCGGCTTGGTTGAACAAGTTGGCTTTGGGCAAATCCGCCCAGCCGTAACGGACGGCAACGGGTTTGGTAACTTGCGCGCTGGACACGACGACGTTGTCGCCTTCAATCCGCGCGTCAGCAAAGACGAACTTGCGATCTTCGCCCGCGATGACGAATCCGGTAAGCGGACCGTCTTTCGCGACGAGTCCGCCGTTGCTGTGCGTGAAGCGCAGGATAGCCTTGGCACCGGCAATCTCGGACGATTTGAAAATCGGTCCGGAGGCGTCGAGTTCGCGACCGTAGGAGAGCGCGAGGGCGGCCTTCAAGGCGCGGTCCGCGGCCGGTTCCTTGTTCTTGTAATGGACGTCAGGTTCGCCGAGGTCGAGCGTGACAACGAGCGCGGTATGCGACGTCGCCTGCACCGTCTTCAACTGCGCTTCCCGCAATTGCGCCATGCCGCTGATTTCGTTCGGGTCGGTTTGCGGCTTGCGGTAGGCGGAAATCTGGAAAATCAAAAATGGCAGGTCCGGTTGCCTAAATCCGGTACGCCAGTCGGCGATGAATGCCGGTAGCAATGCCCCGTACGTATCGGCCACGCCAGGATAGCCGTTCGATTCGCCCTGATACCACAGCACACCCCGCATGCGGAGCTTCAACAACGGTGCGACCATGCCGTTCCAGAGCACGCTCGGTCCACGAAAATCGCCGGGCCAGCCAGCGGGAAATGGCGGTAGCGTTTTCTTCGCTTTGAGAGCGGCGGCTTTTTCGGCGAGATACGTGTCCATGGCCGGCTGGATCGCGGCCAGACGTTTGTCGTAGTCGGCTTTGGAAAGTGCGATGTTGGTGGCTTTGTCCTGAGGCCACGGACCGTTGCGAAGCGTCTCCAACGGCATCCAGCTTTGGATGATGGTGCCGCCGAAGGAATCGTTGATGATGCCCACGGGCACGCCGAGTTCCTTTTGCAGTTTGCTGCCAAACCACCAGGCAATAGCGGAAAAATATTTCGTGGTGTCAGATCCGGATACGGCCCACTTCGTTGGCACGTCCTCCTGCGGTGTCATCTGGCTGTTATGCGGAATCGTGCAGAGCCGCAAGTTTGGATTGGCTGACGCGGCCACCGCCTCGGTCCCTCCAGTGCTACGGCCCAGTGCCCACTCCATGTTCGACTGACCGGAACAAAGCCAGACTTCGCCGACGAGCACATCGCGGATGACAAGGCTGCCAACTTTCAACTCACGCGGCTCGGCGCTGGCCTTGAGCGGATCGAGTTTGGCCAGCCACTTGCCGGTCGCATCCGCGGTGACCGTCTTCGTCTGGCCGGCAAATTCGACGGTCACCTGTGCACCCGCCGTAGCCGTCCCCCAGACAGGCACGGGCGCCTCGCGCTGTAACACCATATGGTCGGAAAAGACAGACGCTAGTTTCAGTTCAGCCGCCGTGAGGGAGGCCAGTGGTACCAGCAGCAAGGCTGCGAGCAGGAGGAGTGTGGACTTGTTCATAGATTTACGTTGGGATATCTTTCAGGATGGTTTTGGTTGCATCGATTACAATTATTTACTTTGCCAAAGTCCTTCGCCTTTGGAGGCCAGGAAGGCGGCGAGGCGTTCCGCCATCACGCGGGCCTGCGCCGAGTTCGGATGCCCTTTGGTACCGAGATAGTCGAACAGGAAGATGTCGATCTGATTATCGCCCGTTTCACGCTGAAAACGCGCGACTGCATCTCGGAGATAGCCCGGCCACAGACTCTTGGGTTCAACGGCGTCCATACTGCCGAGCGTCGCGATGAAATGGGCATGCGGATAATGGGCGCGAAGCGTTTTTAAAAAGGCGGCGTAGGCTGCGATGAACTCCTCAGGCGGCACCTTGGCTTGCGTCCATTTGTCATTTTGAAAGACGTTAATGACGACCACCTGCGGCATCCAACGGGTAAAGTCCCATTTCTGATCGGCACGCATCGGCACCGCGCGATCATGAATACTGGGCAGTGTCTGCGGCAACGTATACCCCCGCAAGATGCCGATGCCACCCTTCGCGATCAGATGCGCCTCGGCCCCCAATAGCCGCGCTGTCGTAAGAGCGTAGGCGGCGCGCGCATTCGCAAACGGCTGATCGCTCATATAGCTGCCCTCCGTGATCGAGTCGCCGTAAAACTCAATACGTCGCGCGGCGCGAGGCGGCGGCGCGAGGAGCGTCGAACCCGGGTCGAGCACCAGTCCGCGGAACTCCACGGCGGCATTCCACGCGCCTGTCGCGCGAACGAGTTCAAGTGTGTGCTCTCCCGGCGCGAGGTGCTCCGCCAGCAGATAATCGCTACGCGTGTCAACATCCACCCGCACCGCAGCATCCTCACGTCCGTCCACAACCGCGAATAACTTTGGCGGCTTCCCCCATCCCGCCTTCAGGCGAGCGCGGATCGAGGTGCCCGTAAAGTTTGCCTTCAACGTCACGCCGCCCCAGCCGAACTCGATCACCTTCGGCGACGGCGCGTAGTAGCGGCCAATAACCTGCAACCGCCGATCATCCGCATCGAACACTGCGTTTTCGCTGATGACAACCTTCGGCGGTGCAACTTGCACAACGGGCGGCAACGGCGGGACTTCCGCACACACAGGCAGGCTGCTGGCACCCGGCGCAAACAAAAGCGCGAGCACCACACCTGATCCGATAATAAAATCCCGTCTCGCCAGAAGCATTCCGATATACACATGGTTTTTCATCCGCATGGTGCAATGTTCCTGTCTGCGCTATTGGTTAGCGTGATGAAAAGGTGAATGATTGAAAGTCTGCATAACTGGATGATGTTTCGTCCTGAGAGGTCAGACAGAAGAGTCCGACCTTTGAGCCCATCCAGCCACCGTGTTTAGCCTGAAATACGGAGGTCAGATCAATGAAGACGCCACCCGCGCCTGCATAGCTGAATACGCAGGTCGCAGTGTCGTCGACACACACGCGCAAACGGACGGGACCTTCGGGCAGGGGAGCCTTCGCGACGTCCTGGCCGTTGATGTTGAGCACACAGCCGTCCGAGGTCCGGGCTAAAGAGGCATTCTCCCCGCCGCCGACCACGGCGACTCCAGCACAATCAGTCGTGTGAGGCGAGTGAAGATCGAGAAGCGTCTCCACGCAAAAGGATCGCGCTGGAAATTTCTGCATCAGCAGTGCCGGCGTACGACCGAGGTCCGGATGCGCCGGCTGCGCAAAGAGCCGGAGCCAGCCTGGCCGCGCTGCAAGGGAGTACCAGTTCGCGTCATGATTGGCCTGCCACTGCCACTGCAATCCCAATTTTGTCGCGCTGAAATCATCACTGGTCTGGGGCATAGCCACAGGCACAGGTCCGGTAACTGCTGGTTTGCGCCACGCTGGCACAGGCTCGCCGACTCCATTGCCATCGTAGTCCATGCCCATCAGCGGCCAGTTGTCTTTCCACTCAACGGGTTGCATGTGGACAATCCGTCCGTACGCTCCAGCATCCTGGAAGTGAAGAAACCACCACTCGCCATTCGGGAGATCCACGAGTGCGCCCTGATGCGGACCATTGATCGGCGTAGAACCCTTTTCAAGCACCACCTTCTCCTCGTAGGGTCCGAACAGACTCCGCGAGCGGAAGACGACCTGCCAGCCCTGCGGCACACCGCCGCCGGGCGCGAGGATGAAGTACCAGCCGTTGAGCTTGTGAACCTTCGGGCCCTCCAGATATGCATGGTGAGGCGTATGGATAACCTCCTGTCCCTCGCCCAGCAAGCGCGTGCAGTCGGGCGTCATCGGACGGATGTGGATGCGCTCCTTCTTGCCAGCGCGGGAGTTGGCATACGCATGAACCAGATAAGCTTGGCCGTCGTCGTCCCAGAACGGGCAAGGGTCGATCCAGCCCTTGGCCTCTTGAAGACACCAAGGCTCTTGCCACTCGCCAGCGGGATCGCTTGCGCACGTCACATAGATGCCCTCGTCCGGCATCGGGAAGAAGATCCAGAAGAGTCCGTCATGAAAGCGGATCGCGGGCGCCCAGACGCCGCAGCCGGGCTGGACGTCCTGATAACGCGGATGCGGCACATTCTTGATCGCATGGTTGACCAGCGTCCAGTTGACGAGGTCGCGCGAATGAAGAATCGGCAGACCCGGCGTGCAGGTGAAGCTGGAGGCGACCATCCAAAAATCATCTCCATGCCGGATCACATCAGGATCAGAATAGTCCGCATGGATCACTGGATTGCGAAACGTTCCGTCTCCTTGATCGGGGATCCATGGATATCCACACGCACTCTGTTCTGTCCAGCGCAAAATGTTGCCAGGCTTATCCATTGGGGTGATCCTCTCCACTGATATCCCGTTTGATGTCAAAAACAGTCAGACCTGTCAGATCTTTTTTGCGTCCCGGCACGACTAGGCTCACGACATAGCCGATCACGACGCAGGCGATGACCGCTGCGGGCATATAGCCATACCAGTGCAGGGAGGTGTATTGCTTGACAAAAATGGTCACCCCTATACTCGCTATGGCTCCTGTGAAGGCGCCGATCGCGTGGGTCCGGTGCGTAAAGATGCCGAGAATGAATACGCCCAGGAATCCGCCGCCCAGCAACGCGAAGAGTTCATTCCACGTTTGGAAAAGGGAGCGCATATTCATCTTGGCCATGTAGATGGCGCAAAGGGTTGCGACCAGTCCCGAGACAATAGAGGCGATGCGCATCACCACCAACCGTTCGTGATCCGTCGAATTCTTCTTTGCCTTACGGTAGAAATCCTCTGTGAAGATCGTGGCGACGCTGTTCATACTGCCGGCCAACGCAGAGGCGGCAGCGGCAAAGAGCGCGGCAATGATCAGACCTGCGAAGCCGATCGGCAGACGTTGCACAATGTAGAGCGGGATGATCTGATCATTGGTCATGGCCAGATCGAGTTGCATCGGGTGCTGATGGAAGTAGGCGAACGCACCGATGCCGGCGAGGTTCACCATGAAGGGAATGGCAACGCTGCACACCAGAAACATCCCGGCCAGTTTGCGCACATCCTTGAGCGGTGTCGCAAAGACGCGTTGCACCACGGGCTGATCCGAGGCGAAGGCCAGCTTATTTAGGATGGGGGTCAGGATAATCAGCCAGAAGATCGGCGCGGTCAGATCCATTGTCCAGATGCCTGTGTCAAACTTATGGAAGCGCGTGCCAATCTCCACGAAGTCCCCCCACCCGCCGCGCAGGCCCGTGATAGCCAGCACGATCATCAGGCTCACGCCGATGATCATGGTGATGCCTTGGATCATCTCCGTCAGGATCACGGCTTTCAAGCCACCCTTGGCTGTATAGATCGTGGTCACCACGCCCATCAGCAAGACGCTGTAGACCACGTCGAGCCCGGTCACTGCCGCGATCGCCAAGGCCGGCAAAAGCAGGACCATATTCATGCGTCCGAAGGTCTGCAGAGCAATGCACTGGGCACTGGCGATATAGCGCAGCGACGGATGGAACCGCCGCTCCAAATATTCGTAGGTCGAGGTGATGCTGAGTTTACGGATCAGCGGATAGATGATATACGCTTCGACAAAGAAGAGCGGGATGAGCATCAGCCACGGGAACGCCCAGAGCCAGCTCGTGCGGAACGCCTGTGCCGGAATCGCCATGAAGCTGATACTGCTCGCGCCAGTCGCGAACATGCTGATGCCCGCCATCCACCACGGTACCTTGCGATCGCCAAGCGCGAAGGACGCCGTGCTCTTCTGCCGGTGTGCGTACCAGATACCTGCAAAGGCCACCACGATAAAATAGCCCAGCAGGAAGACATAGTCCCAAGCAGAGAGACTCTTTACTGTGCGACGCACGGTCATGTCGAGTGCTACCACCCCGTCGCCCTTCGGCGAGACGATCATTTGTTTCCCGTTTATCTTCAGCACGGCGCCACTGGACAGGGTCTCCGGCAACACGCCTTTCGCGACCCACGTGTCGGTAACATTGTGATAGCTCCAGATGGCATCACTGTGCGCGTCCTTTGTAATACCACCCGCAAGACCGGCATGCACCTGTCCAGTCTGGAAGACGAGGGGCGCTCCGAGCGGCAGGGGCAATGGCGCGAGTTCGCGCCAGCCGGTCATGGTCGAGCCGTCGATCACTTTCCAACGATACGCAAACGACTGTGCGATTGGCATTTTTGCCGCGTTGATTCCGCCAAAGACATGCACGTCGTTGTAAAAGCAGATGACGCCGGGAAACATCCGCCCCTCGCCAGGAATTGGAGGTAGTTCCTCCCATTTTGGCGAAGGCCCTTTAAAGGCAAGCCGGAAGAGACGCTGCGACAGGCCCGCCTCTGCTTGTCCACCCACAACATAAAGCTGCTTTTGGGACTGATCTTCGAAAAAGCCGACACCCGCGCCGGAGAGCGCAACAGGCAAGGAGGGGAGCAGCGTCTGGTGTAGCGTATTGTCGAGCCACTCCAAAACCTGCACTTGTGTGGTGATACCGTTGGTGCTTGTGCCGCCCACGAGAATCAATCGGTTTACGCTCTTGCCGTTCTCTGTGAGGGTCGCGCTCACGTAGCCAGGCATGATCACCGGCGTCTTCAATTCGAATTCGCGCCACTGTTTTTCGCCAGCCGGTTGCACGAACACTTTTCCATTGGGCTTGAAGTCGTGGCCCATGCCACCGCCGACAATCAGTGCGGTGCCCGACTGGCCAAAGAACGATCCAGGCTGCTTACTTGGGAAAGCTAGGTCACGCTGCTGAAACTCAAAACTGTTCGTGCTCGCTTGGCTTCCCGTTACCGAGGCGCATACCAGTGCGGCCACAACAAAAAAACGTTGGAAATTCTTCATATTTGCTCCTGGTTTGTTTTTTGCAGAATCACGGCGCCAAACGGCGGCAATTCCAGCAGGCCGGCGATCTTTGAATCGTCGGTGAGATTTGTGTAATGGTCACTCAGCACAACTGTCTGCGGTTGGCGGGTGTAATTGATGAGATGCAGGTGTTCACGCGCGCCAGCGACGGACTTCACCGATTCGACCATCGGCGAACTGCTGGAGGTCAAATTCGGTTTGACGTTGCACGCCGGCAGAATAGTAGCCATGAATTCAGTGATAAACTCCAACGACGGCACGGCGGCGATATAATATACAGTCCCCTTGCCAAATCGGTTGACGGTCACTGCCGAGGTGCCTGCGAACCAGTGGTCGGTGTACGTGAAGAGAGTTGTGGCAGTGGTGGGCTTGATGATTTCAAACAGGAACGAGCATGCATAGCGCGGTTTCGTGTAGGTGCCAGCAAGCGGTGCGATGCCAGTAGTATCCTGGAATTTCAAGCCGTTCTGCTCCTCGATCTCAATGCCGCACAGATCCGTGAGATAAGCTGGCAACGTCTGCCGGTGAAATACATTGTCGCGATTGCGCAAGCCGGACTGTACCGTGAAAACGAGCGTGCCGCCCTGCTCGACATAGCGGCGCAGATGCGCGGCGCGCGCTTCGTCCATAATCAGCAGCGACGGCGCGAAGATCAGTTTATAGCGAGAGAGATCATCGCTCGGATTGACCACATCGGCGTTGACATGCTGTTCAAATAGCGCCTTGTAATACAGATACAGGTGGCGCATATAACGGAAGTCCGGGTGCGTGTGGCCATCGTCAAGCGCCCAGTCACAGTCGAAATCGCGAAGTATGGCAACCTCGGGCTTGGGGCATGAGGGTTCGAGGTCTTTGGAGACGGACTGGAGGTCGCTGACGGTCTTCTGAATTTCAAAATAGCGTCGACGCGGCTTGCCGTCGCATTCGAGGACAGCCTGCAAGAGGTGTTCGATTCCAGCAGGGAATTGCCGCCAGTGGAACCAGAGAACAGCCTTTGCGCCGTGGGCGATTTCCTGATGTGTCCAGACATTGATCATGCCCGGCTCGGGGAGCTGACGCGGTTTGAAGGTGCGGCCTGTCTGTGCTTCCGTGACCCAGAACGGACCTCGCTTCAGGCCACGCGTGAGGGACAGCGCAAAACTGGCCATAGCTGGATGATAGTTCTGGTCGCCCGCATTGCCATATTCGTTTTCCAATGTCCAGGTGAACGGATAGTTGTCCAGCGAAACGATATCGAGTTGGTCGCCGAGTTTGTAGAGGTCGAGCAGGTAGAGGAAGCCGCTGGAACAGACATTGTGTGTGACGGTCTTCTCAGGAGAGATGCGCTTGATGCAGTCACTCTGCAGACGCGCGTAGTTCAGAAATGAATCCGAGAAGAAACGGTAGTGATCGAGCAAGGACGACGGGTTTTGTCCAACTTTCGGCAAGATCACCTCGTCGAAATTCCGATAGTGCTGGCTCCAGAATGCCATGCCCCACCGGCGATTCAATTCATCAATCGTCCCATACTTTTTACGCAGCCACTCTTGAAACATTTTCCGGCATGTCGCGCAATAACAATGCGGCTGTTCAGCCATGAACTCGTTGTCGAGCTGATAGCCCATGACGTTCGGGTTGTCTTTGAATTGCTCCACCATTACACGAACGATACGCTCTGTGTAGCGGTGGTAGGTCGGACTGTTGACACAGTAATGTCTGCGCCGTCCGAACTCGCGACAATGACCGTCACCCATGATTTGGAGAATGTCCGGGTGTTTGTCCGTCAGCCATTTCGGCGGTGCCGCGGTGGGCGTACCGAGCAACGACTTGACACCAGCTCGGCCTAGCGTTTCAACGGCGTGTTCGAGCCACGAAAAATCAAAAGCGTTGTCATCCGGTTCCATCCGGCTCCAGGCGAACTCGCCCATGCGTGCCAGCGTAAACCCCGCCTCCTGCATCAGTCGTGCGTCGCGGTCAACCTCGTCGGTAGCAAGTTGTTCTGGATAATAGGATGCGCCAAAATCAAGGTTATTTTTCAAACGATACCACCTTTGTTTCGTTGGAATTGAGGTTGAGTGTGCGGCAACCGAACAGACTGTTTTCTGCAAACAGCTTTACTGCATCTGCATGCCGTTCCGATAAAATCGTGACGCGTGCCGGAGCAGGTGTCGGATTGGTCAGTCGGAGGGTGAGTTCATGCGGCGTATCAGCGACAATTGTCGCTTCGATGTTGTCAAAGGCGACGACGAGGGATTGGTCGGGCTGCACATACAGGCCGGGAATCTCGATGGCGGTCAACATCAGTGACGTTTCGGCCCAGGTGGACATGTGAAGTGTCTCGCCGATCCGCTCCGGCCCTTCCCAGTCGGTCATGTTGACCCGCTCGCACATGTGGCCTGGCGTGGCGTCGCCCAGCGGTTTGAGCGGATGGGGCAGATACTGCGGCAGGTTGTGGGCGATGTCCTGGAGCAGGTCAAGGTGGAAGCGGTCGTTGGTTGCGCGGAAAAGTTTTAACAGGCCGAGTCCCGAAAAGGTGCAGAGTCCAGGCGCGGCGTGCTTGTTCTGCGTGTTGGCGTATACCGCGCCAGTTGTGCGAATGCCCTCTTTGGCAAACGTCGAGCGCGGCGGGAACTTGAAGTCGTAGGCGACCACCCATGTTGAAAACTGTCTTGAGGTCTCAGCAGCGCGCGTGAGCCAGATCTTGCTGCCGGTCGCCTCATACAGCGCGACATACGACTCGATCAAGGCGTACCAGGATTCGGAATCAGGATTCTGGCAGGCGTCACCCGGCCCGCCGCAGCTTAATCCCTTGACGGTGAATTCACGGTAGAAGGTCTCTGCCGCTGCCTGCGCAACAACCAGATAAGCAGGCTCGTCAAAATAGCGAGATGCCAGCACGAGTGCCGCTGGCACGATCGCACCGCTGGTCGACCCGCCCACACAAATCTCACTCGTCTGCGCATGGACGAACTGGCCGAATTGGTGGTTGTTCTCCCAGAGCCGGACAAAGGCGTCGCACACGCCTTGCAAACCTTTGCCCCAGCCAGGCTTCACAACGATGCCGAGCTGTTCCATCAGCAGGAACTGCTTCACGATAAAGAAGACAGCATCCCCGCTCTTGCGGATCAGATGCCAATTGGCTGTGTGCGGCTTACGGATGTCGCCCCCCAGCCACTCGGTGCCATTGCGACCGCAGTCCCAGAAGAACCCCGACGGACTGATGCCGTTCGGAAAGAGCCAGTCGAAATTGCGGAGTACGTTTTGACGCGTCCGCGCATGGTTGGCAAAAAGCAACGGATAGGTACTGATCATGCCGCCGGTCCAGCCGATCTGCCAGTCCTGCAAAAAATTCGTGCGGGGGCCCACAGAGTAATAGCCATGCTTTTGCACAAAGTTGTCGCGATTGAATTTCGCGAGTTGCAGCCTCAGGCAGGCCGAGTACGACACGGCAAAGAGAGGGCGTGGCTTGCGTTTCCGCATCGGCGTACCCGTGCAGGGGGTGTCTTTGCGAACACGGGCAAACGTGTCAAACAGACTCTGTACCCTCGGTGCCTCGAAGGTCAGGACGCGGAAACAAATCGTCACTTCGTCACCCGCCTTGAAATCATGCGGCTGATCGAGGGACGGAAAGGCGTTGTCACAGATGCGATAGTTGTAGAGTTCGCGTACCACTGGAGAGGTCAGCGAGATCGTGGCATGGCTGCGGTCACGGGACTCCTCGATGTTGATGCCGTAATCGCCCAACGTGTTGCCTTGCGTTGTCAGCAGCAAGAAGCCCAGCTTGCGCGTGGCATCATGAAAGCCGATGGCCGGCGTTGCCAGGCTGCCGCTGCGCTCTTGGATGCGCGACACGCCCTCGCCGATGGCCAGCCTCGGCACATCTGTGATGATGATGGGCTTGTCCGGTCCGATATCCTGCACGAAATAGAGTTTCGGCGAATACGGAATCTTGCGTGACAGGAAGCGGTTGCCATTGTACGCAGCGGCTGGCATCAACACGTAATGATCAGCCGACCACGCTGAGAAGGTCAGATCGACGGAAACACGTCCCTGCTTGAGCACCCCTGCTTTACAGGCGAAGGTAACGGACAGGTCTGTGGCCTCTGGCTGATCTTTGACCGGAGACGCCTGCGCTGAGACCTGCCACGTAGAGCCAAGCACATCCCCTTTCGTTGTCGCACGTGTCAACGCAAACGTTGACTGATGGGTCAAGAGATTCTGCCGCGCGTAATCATGTTGGCTCACGTTCGCCTGCACGACACAGCCGGACGCGAGGAGTCTGGACATATTTTCGTCTCTCTTGTTCATTTACGTTAAAAATTCTCTCTCTCGTGTTACCTTTCAGAGCCAAAAAAAATATTCACCGCAAGGAACACAAAGAACTCAAAGATCAACTTCTCAATACATGGCTGACTTCATCGGACGCATCTGAGATTCGATTCATATCCTGGGCGTATAGGCGCCTGCCGCGCCGTAGCCTTGGCGTAGGCGGGTCCTCGCCTGTACAACTAAACTAAGAGAAACGGCTGGCGGTCTGGCTGGAGCCAGACCAGTGAACAGGCGAGGACGCCTATTCGCCCAGCTTATTTGTCCCATGTAATGAATCGCAGATGCCCCATTTCATTCTTACACTTTCGAACTTTAGAACTACATCATCATGATCATCGTGCCTTTGAGCTTTGCCGTGACCTTTATGTACGATCCCTCCTCCGTGACCTTGAAATCAACTGGCATTGCGGTTTTCCCGCGCAGGGTGATGCTGTTTGCAGTGATGGCTGCATTCACTTTTTCAATCGTGTCGGTTCCGCCGCCGTTCTTCAGAATGTAGAGTGTACCTGCGGTGAAATCGCACGTCGCGCCAGCGGTCATGGTAAGTGCGCTGACGGTCGTCGTGTCCGCAGCGAACCGCACGGTACCTGCGCTGACGGTCAGCGCACCGAGCGTGTTCACGTTGCTCAGAACCAGCGTGCCAGTACCGGTCTTGGTGACAGCTTGTCCGCCTGTGATTCCACCCGTGAGCGTCAGCATGGAGGAAGCCGCCACAGCGATCTCGGTTGCATTCGACAACGCCATCGCTGCGCTGATCGTGTGGCTGCCGGCCAAGACCGAGATTTTCGGCGTGGTCAGCGTATCGCCCTGCAGCGTCAGTGCCGCACCCGCAATCGTGTAGGATGCCGCGCTGTTGGTAAAGGTCAGACCGCGCACCGTGTGAGCCGTGTCCAGCGTTACCGTGCCGGAACCACCCATTCCGAAATAGGCGCCAAGCGCGCTGTTGTTGGGGTCCGTCGCCAGAGACCAGTTAGCTGCCGTATCCCACGTGCTACCCGAGGTCGGGCTCCAGGCGTTGACCACGTAATTGGAGAGGACGACAGTGTTGGCCGGCGTAAGCACGTCAAAGCGCGAGTAGCCGTCTGCGCACCAAACCTTGCCAGCCGTCACGTTCGAAAAGGAACCCGACAACCCGGTGCTGGTCAGGACAGTGAACTTGGTGGCCGTGGTGGCTGGAACATAGCCATTGATCAGACTCACATTAAGCCGGCCATCCAAGACCGCGCCAGCACTCACACTGAGGGTGTCGTAATAGTTTCCGGCATTCTGGAACGCGGAACCCTGCGTTGTACCACCGATATCGATCGCCAGCACAGCGGAGGGCGCGTTCGAGTAACTTCCAATGATGGTCGTCTTGCCCGCTGTGCCAACGTCGCCTGGTGCGAGAGCACCGCCCGCGTTTACAAACGTACCGGGGGCAGCCAAGGCTGTGTCGCGCAGGTAAGTCGTATTGATCGCATTCGCTATCAGTGTGCCACCGTTGAATATGAACAACGCCATTGAGGAGGCAGTGTTCGCCGTGCCGCCCATGATCGTGCCTTGGACGGACAGTACACCCTGGTTGGTCAAGACAAACGAGGTTGGCGCTGTCAAATCTTTTGAACCCAGCCAAATTGTACCCGTGATGTTCAGCGAGCCGCCCGAGAGGGTATACCTATTGGTGACATTGGCCGTGGTAAAGCCTCCCAACTCCATGCCGCTGGTATAGATCGCCACAATGCCGTTGGTTTGCAGACCGGTGAAATTTACGCTGGCAGAAGCGGCTTGTCCTAGGCCGCCATCGCTACCCAAGCGAAATCCGTACGTGTTATTAGTGGCGCTCAGGCTGCCTCCGAAAATGTTCAATTGCTGGTTCGCATATTCCATCCCAAGCCGGTCTCCGGTCACCACGAAAGTGCCGCCGGCCACCGTCAGATTACCTGCGATATGGCGCTGGCCGCCGAGCGACTTGTAATATCCGTTACTGAAAACGAGGGTGCCGTTGGCGGTGCCGCCAAAGCTACCGGTCAGTATATTCGTCGAACCAGACTCACCGTTCAACACCAGCGTACCTGTGGAATTGTTTTTAATGCTACCAAAAATGTTGCTGCTAATACCGCCTTGCAGCACCAGCGTACCAGTAGCGGTGTTCTGGATGGCGGCGAAGATGTTGTTGGTGTTGGCGAGGTTGAATGTCATTGTGCCTGCCGTATGACTTGCATTCAGCGTGGTTCCACCCGCGCCGAAGATCCGGCTTGCGAAATTGTTGTTGACGTTGTTGAGCGTCACCGAGCCGCCGCCGCGAATAGCCAGAAGCTTTGTTGCGTCCACGCCCGTGATCAGGCTGTTAATGGTCAGTGTGCCACCCGAAAGTGCATCGAGTTCGGCGTTGCCGTTCAGGGTCAGCGTGTTGGCGCTCGTGCCCAGAGCATAGCTGGTGCGCGCCACACCCACACCGCGCCACTGGCTGGCGACCGCATCGCCAATCACCAGATCCGTATTCATGGCGACACCCAGTCCGTAGACCAGATTGGAGAGCGACACCCCGACTGGCGCGGCAGTGCTGTTGGCCGTCGTGTGGACGATCATCGCTCCAGTGGCGGCGCTCAAATTGACTCCGCTGGATAGGCTGGTGATGTACGCATCAGAGCCGCCGATGGCGCCAAGGTCGCTGACGCTATAGATTCCGGACGATCCCGGCGCCGCCCCCAACACGACCTGCGCGTTGGCCTGTACCACCACGCCACCCGAACCGAATGCGTTTGCGTTGTTCACCGTCAGCAAGGTATTGGTAGCGGTAATGGTATTGGTCATGATATTGGCAGCACTCAAGGTCAATCCTGCGCCAGTGACCGACACAGTGCCGGAGAAATTCGTCTGAGGCTTATTGATCGTGAGCGTGTTAGCACCCGTCAGGGACAAACCGCCGGAACCCTGCAATTGATTTGTACCGCCTATGGTCGTATTAAAGGGAACCGTGATCACACCGCCATTGGGGCCGACGGTAATGGTGCGACCGCCACCCAGTATCCATCCATTTCCCGTACGAAGAGAGCCTCCATTCAAGATGATGGAGTTGCTGGCATACCCGAAGTTATAGTCATAGTTGATATTGATCTGGCTATAGCACAGATTCCAGTTCCCGGTGAATGTGTTGACGCCATAGCATCCTACCATGCCAACCAAATCCACCGGCGGGGCACTCGTGAAAATCAAGTCACCCACACCGCTGATAATACCGTTTAAAGCATTACCTTTTGAAATACTCGCGGCAGCCGTTAAAAGCGTCAGATTCGTGGTTAAGACAATGTTGTTGTTGATCTCGATAGCCGCGGCAATATCAAAGGTTATTCGAGGGAGGGTGACTCCGTCCGACTTGGTCACGAAAACCAGGTTGGACCCGACAAGAGGTTTGATATTCCCAAGGAAACTCAGACCGTTCAACATAAATGACGGATTGCCCAGATCGTTGGTAGGAGAGAGGACTCCGCTTGCGTTCTTAAAGACCACGGTGTAATCATTCGAGCCTCCGACAACGGGGATATTCGCGTTGCCAAGATCATTCGTCCATACACCCGTTGCGGTGCTCCAAATTCGCGTAGCCGTGTTGGTGTAAACGAAAGTCGTCTGCCCGCGCGCTATAGGCACCATCCCCATCGCCACCACCAGCCACACTGCACACCGCACGAATAAACTTTGGAACTGCTTCATACTTTTCTCCTTTGCCACTTATGCCTGTTTCACCAAAACAAACCACTTCATCTACAATTAATGTGAATATTTTAGCACATATCCAAAAACTTGTCGACGACACTGCTTCCAAACTAGGTGTCATTTTTTCCAATTCGAAAAAGGGAAAATCTTCGAAATTTAGACAAAAAGACGTTCGATATTGCGAATGAGACGGTTAGCTCGGATAGCTCGGTTAGCTCGGGATTCCTATCGCGCTATCCGACAAAACGCTCACCCTGTCTCTACGGCTCACCGAGACGGTTCGCGTCATTCGATGCAAAAAAAATGACTTGGGACGTTGGACTTGTGACTTGGGGTGTCCCTCTCACTCTCCCAATAACGCAATAACGCAATAAGGCAATAAGGCAATTCTCTTTCTTCTCCCTGCCGCTGCGAAACAGCGGCCCTATGCATTATACCAGTGACAAGCGATAGGTTTTTGGACTTTGCCCGAGATGTTTTTGAAATGTTTGTGCGAGGTGGGCGGGATTGCAAAATCCAGTCTGCCGAGCGATCTCGTAGTTCTTCAATGCGGTTGAGCGAAGCAGGATCTTGGCTCGGGCGATACGCTGACGAACAATCTCAGCGCCCAGGGTCTGCCCCGTCTCTGCTTTGAAGATACGATCCAACGTGGCTCGCGAAATGTCAAGATGCTGAGCCACTTGCGCCACACCAAACCGCTGATCCAGATGCTCTTTTACAAAAATGAGCGCATCCCTGACTGTTGGATTCCGGACCGCGATTAAGTCAGCGCTTTGACGCAGCACAATCCCTTTGGGCGGAATCAATATCGGGTTGCGTACCTTCGCCTTGCCCTCCATCAACTCCTGTAACAGTTCTGCACCCCGATAGCCAATTTCCTCAAGATTATGCTCAATACTGGCCAGCGGAACAGGCTGGTTTTCGCACACCAGCGTATTGTTGTCCACGCCAAGGATGGCTACTTCGTCTGGAACGGTAATGCCGAAGCGGATACACGTGTCCAGCACCCGCGACGCATCATAGTCATTATAGGTCAGGATGGCCAACGGCTTCGGGGCATCAGCCAGGTTCCTTCCAAGCCATTTTGCAAAGGAATCCCAATCATCCTGCTGAGCGCTTGGCGCATGCTCTGCCCAAACCCACCGTTCAGCCGGCACATGTTGCGTAAAGCCCTTATAGCGAAGCGCATGAACAGGCGACCACCGCATGGAGACCCACGCGAAATGCTGAAAAAAACGCGCTTTAAAATGTTCAGCCGCCATGCGTCCGATCGCCTCATGATCACCAATCACGCGCGAGACCTTTATCGTGGGCTGATAAATACCGAAATCAACTACCGGGACACGCAGTTTTTTGACATAGCTGTTCACCTGTTCTCGCGCGCGAAGGACGACCAAGGCACCTTGCCCGTTCCACCCCTTTGGCAATTCAAACAGGTGATCGACCGTCAAATGCCACTGATGCGTCCTGGCAAAACGTCCAATACCCGCGTGCAACTGCACATCGAGCATATCCAATAACAATAAAACATTTCGCTGTATCATCAATCAATCCATGTCGTGCTGAGTGATTTTAAAAGGTACGCCTTTACTCTTTGAAAAACAAGTCCTTTCTTTTTTTCAAAAAAAGTCCTGTTTTTTTAGTTTTAGGATAGCTTTTTGAGGTGAAAAAGAGTAATCTATTTCATTCAAATTTGACTTCCTAGAAAGACATTTTTTATGAGTGATGAAAAACAACTGACACCAGTACTGGAGCAGGGCTTACGAAACATCAATATCGAAGAGGAAATGAGTACTTCGTATATTGATTACTCCATGAGTGTGATCATCGGGCGTGCGTTGCCAGATGCGCGTGACGGACTCAAGCCCGTGCATCGCCGCGTGCTCTTCACAATGTATGAACTCGGAAATGCCCATAACAAGCCCTACAAGAAATCTGCGCGTATCGTGGGTGACGTCATGGGTAAATATCATCCGCATGGCGACCAAGCGATTTATGATACCCTTGTCCGTATGGCCCAGGACTTCTCGATGCGCTATCCGCTGATCGACGGCTGGGGTAACTTTGGTTCGATCGACGGCGACTCCCCTGCGGCGATGCGGTATACGGAAGCGCGTATGGACAAGATGACGGATGAAATGCTCGACGATATCGAGAAGCAGACCGTTGACTTTAAGCCCAACTACAATGAGGAGTTCTTTGAGCCTGTTGTACTCCCTTCGCGGTTGCCCAACCTGCTCTTGAATGGTTCCACGGGTATTGCCGTCGGCATGGCCACAAACATCCCTCCCCACAACCTCGGTGAACTCGTGGATGGCATCACGCATTATGTTGACAATCCCGATTGTTCCATCGATGACCTGATGGTCTTCGTCAAGGGACCCGATTTTCCGACGGGCGCGACCATTTGCGGAACACGTGCGATTGAAGCCATGTATAAGCTCGGTCGCGGCCAGATGATCGTTCGTGGTAAAGCTGAAGTCGTGGAGTACAAGAACAAGGAAGCGATCATCATCACCGAAATCCCCTACATGGTGAATAAGGCGAACATGATTGAGAAGATGGCTGAACTGGTCAACAACAAGGTGATCGAAGGTATCAGCGACATCCGCGACGAATCGAAGAGCGACATCCGCGTCGTCATTGAACTGAAACGCGGAGCTATCGGCCAAGTTGTCTTAAATAATCTCTACAAGCACACGCAGCTCCAGACCACCTTCGGCGCGATCATGCTGGCTATCGATGAAGGTCGCCCGAAAGTCATGAACCTGAAGGAACTTTTCCGGTGTTACGTTGACCATCGTTTTATCGTGATCACACGCCGCACAAAGTTTGACCTTGCGAAGGCAGAAGCTCGTAAGCATATTCTCGAAGGTCTGCTCATCGCGCTCGATAATATGGACGAAGTTGTCGCCATCATCCGCGCGTCCAAGAACAGAGATGAAGCACGGGGACGTCTTGTGGAACGTTTTGCATTTTCAGAAAAACAGGTAGATGCCATCCTCGAAATGCGCCTCTATCAGTTGACGGGACTGGAACGCGATAAGGTCGAAGCGGAGATGCGATCGATCCTTGAGCAAATCACGTACTTGATCAGCTTGCTGGCGGATCATGCAAAGATTTATGGCCTGATCAAGCAAGATCTCGCGGACATCAAAGCGAAATTCGTCACCTCCAGTAAGCGTGATGATTCTCGCCGTACGCAGATTGTCCCGATGGAAAACGAAGTCAACATGGAAGATCTGATTGCAGATGAACCTTGTGTGATTACACTCAGTCATCGCGGGTATGTCAAGCGCGTGCCGCTCACGGTTTACCGCGAACAAAAGCGCGGCGGACGGGGTGTCACGGGTGCAGCCATCAAGGAAGAGGACTTTATCACCACAGTCTTTGTGGCCGACACGCACGATACGCTTCTCTTCTTTACCAACACGGGACGTGTCTTTGCGGAACGTGCGTTTGAAATTCCTGAAGCCCCCCGCACATCATTCGGCAAACCTATCGTCAACTTACTCCAGTTTCAGCCGGGCGAAATGGTCGCGGCGCTGCTGCCGATCCGCGCGTTCGCGGTAGACGTGGATGTCATGTTCGCCACCGAGCGCGGTACGGTCAAGAAGACTGCCCTGTCGGATTACAAGAATATCAATCGCAACGGCATTCGCGCACTGAACATTGACGAAGGCGACAAGCTCATTCAGGTTCGTCTGACGCATACGGACGACGATGTGCTACTCATTACCGCCAACGGACAGGCCATGCGCTTCAACGAAAGTCAGGTCCGTCGCATGGGCCGCACAGCGACTGGCGTACGCGGCATCCGCCTCAGAGACGATGACGTTGTCCGAAGTTTCGATGTCGTCGACAATAACGCAACCTTGTTGGTCGCTACAGAAAACGGTTATGGCAAACGTACGGACTTCCAAGGGTTCACGCCGCATCACCGCGGTGGCAAGGGCATGATCGCCATCAAGGATGACTCGGGACGTAACGGCAAGGTCGTAGCCGCCCATGCGGTCAAAGACGATCAATCGGTCATTATCATCACCTCGTCAGGCATGATGGTGCGCTCGCCCATCAGCGACATCCGTGTCTGCGGACGTTCTGCTCAAGGTGTACGCCTCGTGCGCATGGACGAAGGGACAACGCTCGTCTCGGTCAGTGTCGCAGATGCGGAAGAGGTTGTTGACATTCCGATTTCCGTAACACCCCTGGAGGCTTCGGCATCCGATGTCGAGACCCCCACGGAAACCAGCGAAAACAATGAATAGCATTTGTTTCGAACCATTCCAGGTATGCCCGCCACCCGGGGTGGCACAGTGGCAGTGGGCAGTAGCAGTTGGCAGTGAGACACCAGAAATAAACTAAAGAGTAACTTTTTTTACATCGAATGACACGAACCACACAAATGGAAGAAATGGTAGGGCGAACCGCCTGCCACGCCGTAGTCTTAGCGTAGGCGGATCTCGGTGAGCCGTGTAGCCCAAAAAATAAGGCAATAAGGCAATAACGCAATAAGGCAATTTTTTTTCGAAGTTACAAGGGAATAAATTATGTTAGACATTAAACGTATCCGAGAGAACTTTGAGGAAGTCGCAGAAGGGTTGCGCCGTCGTGGCGCAGATCTCACACTTGCTGAATCCGCACGCGACTTAGACGCAAAACGCCGCACCATCGTTGCACAGGCTGATGATCTCAAGACGCAGCGCAATGCACGTTCCAAGGAGATCGGCGCTCTCAAAAAAGCCGGACAAAACACCGATGCTGTCCAAGCAGAGGTTCGAATCATCGGCGACACAATTGCTGCGCTGGACATTGAACTCCGTCAGACCGAAGAGACACTTGAGGCTACAATGTTGCGCATTCCCAATGTGCCGTGTAAGACGATCCCCACGGGGGCTGACGCATCGGCCAATCGCGTGGTCTCGTCTTGGGGCAAGACGCCAGTATTTAACTTCAATCCCCTCGACCACATTGCGCTCGGTGAGAAGCTAGGCCTCTTCGATCTCCCGCGCGGCGTGAAGATTACAGGGTCTGGCTTCCCTCTTTTTAAAGGAGTTGGCGCCAAACTTCAACGTGCGCTGATTCAGTACATGCTTGATCTCCACACGGAAAAACATGGCTATACAGAATTGTTGCCACCCTTCGTCGTTAACAGCGCCTCCATGCGCGGCACCGGCCAGCTTCCGAAGATGGCTGAAGACATGTACCATTGCGAAATTGACGACCTCTGGCTTATTCCGACCGCAGAGGTCCCAGTCACCAATTACCACCGCGATGAAATCCTCGACTGCAAGCTCCCGGTTTACCTCACCGCTTACACGCCTTGCTTCCGCCGGGAAGCCGGTTCTGCGGGCAAGGATACACGGGGCATCTTGCGTGTTCATCAATTTGACAAAGTAGAGATGGTCAAGTTTGTTGAACCTGAAACCTCATACGATGAGCTCGAGTCGCTGGTCAAGAACGCTGAGGCGGTATTACAAGGTCTCGGACTCCACTACCGCATTTTGGAACTCTGCTCGGGCGACATCAGTTTCTCAGCAGCCAAGTGCTATGACATTGAGTTGTGGGCTCCTGGACAGCAGGGATGGCTGGAAGTCTCCAGTTGTTCAAACTTTGAAGATTTTCAGGCACGCCGCCTCAACTGCAAGTATCGCGATGCTACGGGTAAGGCACGGCTCGTCCATACCCTCAATGGTTCTGGCGTGGCGCTCCCCCGCTTGGTCATCGCCATCCTCGAGCAGCTTCAGCAGGCCGATGGCTCGGTCATCATCCCAGAAGTCCTTCGTCCCTATATGCGCGGCATCGAGAAATTGACGCCTTGCCAATGAGCACACACTTTCTTGATCTCTTAAAAGAGTGGCCCAGCGAACGTGTTCGCGAACTCATTTATTCACGGACCGAAAACCATGTGCGCACAGCGCTTGCCACAACAGGGCGCTATGATCCTGAGCACTTGGCTGCATTACTCTCCCCTACTGCAGAGTCTCAGCTTGAATCGCTCGCACAGCTTTCTGCGCACTGGACACGTCAACGTTTCGGCAATGCCATTCAATTTTTCGCGCCGCTCTATGTCTCAAACTATTGCTGCAACGGGTGTACCTATTGCGGCTTCAATCACGCGACAGAGAACACCGTCCGTCGTGCGTTAACCCTAGACGAGGCTGAAGCGGAAGCGCTCTGCTTGGTCCAGCAAGGCTTTGGCCACCTTTTGCTCGTTTCTGGCGAAGATCTCAAACATGTTCCGCCCGAATGGCTTGCTGAATTAGCCACGCGTATCCGTCCGCACGTGGCATCGCTCCAAATTGAAATATATGCGTTGAGCAAGCCGAGCTACGAACTCCTGATCAGCCGTGGTATTGACGGTATGACCATGTTCCAAGAAACCTACAACCCGAAAGTCTATGCGCATTTCCATCCAACAGGCCCCAAACGCGATTACGAAAACCGCATTGATGCCTTTGAACGTGCAGCTCAGGCAGGTATGACGTTTGTTGGCCTTGGCGCTTTACTTGGTCTGAACGACTGGCGTGAAGAGGGCTTTTACTTGGGCTTACACGCTGCCTATATTCAAAAAAAATATTGGCGTGCCGCAGTTGCCTTTTCGTTTCCACGTATCCGACCTGCCGCTGGCGGTATGATCCCCCCCTATCCTGTCTCAGATGCCAACCTCGTACAGCTCATGAGCGCACTGCGCGTGCAGATACCGGATGCGACGCTGACTCTCTCCACGCGCGAGTTGCCCGGTTTCCGCGAGCAGATGGTGCGCATTGCGGTGAACAAAATTTCCGCTGGCGCTAAAACAACGCCCGGCGGTTATCGTCAGAAAACGGATGCAGAGGCGCAATTCGAAGTTGCAGACTCTCGTTCGTTAACTGAAGTAGCTGTTGCCATCAAGGCCCTTGGCTTTGACCCCGTCATGAAAGACTGGGATGTCAATTATTCCAAATAGAAGGATGAACCCGTATGAAGCACTACACAAAAATAATCGCCTGTGCGATTGCATGTGTTACGTTGATTGCAACCGCACAAACGCCAGTCTATCAGACCGTCAAAGCTGAGAAGTTCAGGCCGCGAGATGGCATCGGGAATCTTTTTTCAAAAATAAAAGCCAACAAAGAAATCACGATTGCCTACCTCGGAGGATCCATCACCGCAGCACCTGGCTGGCGTCCACAGACAACCGCGTGGTTCACAAATACATACCCCAATGCTAAATTTAAGGAAGTCCACGCGGCTATCGGCGGAACGGGAAGCGATCTTGGCGTATTCCGTCTTCAGTCCGATGTGCTCCAGCATAATCCTGACCTACTCTTTGTCGAATTTGCTGTCAATGACGGCGGACCAGCGGAACAGATCTGGAAAAACATGGAAGGTATTGTACGACAAACCTGGCGCAAAGATACAACGACGGACATTATGTTTGTCTATACCATCAGCTCCCACATGACAAATGAGCTCAAGCGCGGAGAGTGTCCCCGTTCATCAGGCGCCATGGAGATGCTCGCTGATTTTTATGGCATCCCTTCTGTTAACTTCGGACTCGAAATCGTCGAGTTGCAAGAAGCCGGCAAACTCGTATTTAAATCAACCACCAAACCAGCAGATGGTAAAATCTGGTTTGCCAAGGACGATTGCCATCCCACATCCGAAGAGGGCCATCCCCTCTATACCGCCATGCTCGCGAGCGCTATTCCGAAGATGGCAACATGCAAGCCGGTCGACCACAAGACCCAACTTGCCAAACAGTTTATCAGTGGACAGCTTGAAAACGTAGCGATGCTTCCCCTCACCGAAAAGATGCTCACGGGTTCATGGCAAAAACTTCCCGAAACCAACGCGCTTCAGAAGGGGAATGGACAGCGACTCGGCTCCATTTATTCATCAGGAACACCTGGCGATAAACTCTCCTTCACCTTCAAAGGGTCTACCGCAAAAATGTACGATCTCGTCGGACCCGATGGAGCCAAACTCAAAATCACGGTTGACGGTGGGAAACCTCAACATGCTCAGCGCTTCGACTCCTACTGCGTCTATTATCGCATCCAGTCTTTTACCCTCTGCACTGGCCTTGATCCTGCAAAAACCCACACGGTAGAAGTTGAGATCTTTCCTGAACAACCCGACCGTAAAATTCTGCTCCCCCGTCTTAAATCAGCTGATGAACTGAACACACCCAAATTTAATGGCACCCGTGTCTGGTTTGGAAAGCTGATGCTTGTCGGAACATTGTGCGACTGAGCCCCCTTCAGCGGTGATCAGACTGAATAAACGCTTTCGGCGACACACCATAAACGGATTTGAAGACCCGCGAGAAGTGATACGGATCACGAAACCCGACTGTCGCCGCCACATCTTTGATAAGTGTATGCCCCTTACTCAACAAGTCGGCTGCATGACGCATTTTAAGACGCACCAGCATTTCATACGGGGATTCCGTGCAATAACGCTTAAACAATCGGCAGACATACGAAGCATCTGCATGACAATGCGTGGCAATATCCGGCAACGCAGTAAAGGCGAGAAACCCATGCTCAATGGCATCTCGAATATGTTGGAATGTCTTGTGGGCAGGTGATTCAGCATCTTTCAAAAGTAATGCAGCATCCGCTGTCTGGAGAATAAGCAACTCCAAAAGACAGGCGCAGATCTTATTGACTTGCGGATTATTATCGCGTCCATTTTTATGAATGGTTTCAAACAAGTGACGCACATGCGTGGAAAAGTAATAGGGTTTGTGTAATGCGAGCGGATGTGTTTTTAGAAGCTGTGTAAAGCGCGGCCCGGTAAAATCAACAAAATATTTAACCAGCGGATTCTTCGGGTTCGCGGCAATGACATGACGCGTGGCTGGACCATATCCAAACATTGCACCCGCATGAAGCGGAACTGTTTCATCGTTGATCGTCAATTCCCCCTCCCCTCTGACCACGTATTCGAGGGAATGGTATTTAAAACGATTCCGCGCAACATGATAATTCGGCGCACAATTCTCCAGTCCGCCACACACGACAACGCCTTGCGTTCCTATGGGTGGCGTGAGATTTAAAAAGAAGTATTCGCCTGAAAGAACTTGTTTTGAGATAAAAGAGGCGTTTTTCATAAGTCAATAATATCCATCAATTAGTCAATAATGTCCATGTTAATTTTTGAGAACTTCATTTATAGTTATCTCATCAATGAAAACACCTTTAGAATCTGAATATGACTTAGGCTGTGTTCCTCGGCGGACGCTCGCCAATGGCTCACAGATCCCCGTCGTTGGCATGGGGACTTTTGGCTCCGACAAATACAACCCTGACACGGTCGCCGCCGCTGTCGTTGAAGCTGCAATGATTGGCTACCGTCATTTTGATTGCGCTTCCGTCTACGGCAATGAAGTTCAGGTTGGCTCATCTTTGAAACAGGTGATGCAGAGCGGAGTGAAACGCGAAGAATTGTGGATCACCTCCAAAGTGTGGAACGACATGCACGGTGACGGGAATGTGATCGCATCGTGTAAGCAGTCGTTGAAGGACCTCGGCCTCGACTACCTCGACCTCTACCTTGTACACTGGCCCTTCCCTAATTTTCATCCCAAAGGCTGTTCCGTGACCTATCATAATCCGGATGCTAAGCCGTACATCCATGAGGCTTACATGAAGACGTGGTCCCAGATGGAGGTCTTATTAAATGAAGGTCTCGTCCGAAACATTGGCACCTCGAATATGACCCTTGCAAAGATGAAGCTTCTGCTGAACGACTGCACGATCAAGCCCGTTGTGAACGAAATGGAGATCCATCCGCATTTCCAGCAAGCTGAGCTATATGACTTTATGGTCGCCAACAAGATCCAGCCGATCGGGTTCTCACCGATTGGTTCACCGTCGCGTCCGGAACGAGACCGTACACCCGAGGACACCTGCGACACCACAGACCCTGTCATTCTCAAAATCGCGGAACGACTCAACGTGCATCCTGCCGTCGTCTGCCTGATGTGGGCTGTTCAGCGGGGTGAAATCGTCATTCCCTTCGCCGTGAAACGCGAGCAACTCATCAGCAATCTCAAAGCCGGCATGAGCACACAACTCACCGCCGACGAAATGAACGCAATCGCCGGCATCGACAAAAAATGCCGCTTGATCAAAGGACAAGTCTTCTTATGGCGGAAAGACCAGACGTGGGAAGACCTCTGGGACGAAAACGGAATTATAAAACAATGAGAGAATAGGCTGATAGGCTGTAGGTTGTTAGACTGTTAGGTAAAAGGAGACACAATGAACAAGATTCCAAAGACGATGACGGGCGCGTATCTGCCGGGCGACAGCACGGTGGAGTTTAAAAAGTATGATATCCCTGAACCCGGCCATGGCGAAGTCCTAATTCAGACAAAAGCATCGACTATTTGCGGTTCGGATATCCGCTGTATCTATCATGAACATCTGGGCAAAGGCCCCGAAGGGTATCAGCCTGGGATGATTGCAGGTCATGAACCTGCAGGACAAATCGTGAAATGCGGACCTGGGTTGCGCCGTTTTAAGCAGGGCGACCGTGTGGTCATTTATCATATCTCCGGATGCGGTGTATGCAATGACTGCCGCCGAGGCTATATGATCTCCTGTACCAGCGAGAAGTTTCGCCGCGCGTATGGCTGGCAGCGGGATGGCGGCATGGCCCCCTACATTCTTGCAGAGGAAAAGGATCTCATCATGTTACCTGACTCCCTAACCTACGCAGACGGCGCACAAGTCGCTTGCGGGTTCGGCACGGTCTACGAGGGATTGGAAAAGATCGGTATCTGTGGCAATGACGCGGTGCTCGTCACGGGCCTCGGACCCGTCGGACTTGCCGCGCTCCAACTCGCCAAGGCAATGGGCGCAAATCTCACCATCGGCACAGATGTCAGCGAAGCGCGTATGAAGATCGCAAAGAAACTCAAGCTCGCCGACCACGTGATCAAAGCGGGGCCGGATGCTGTTGCCCAGATCCGCGCGCTAACAGGTGGCATGGGTGTTGAACGTGCGGTCGAATGTTCGGCCAACGATAAGGGACGTCTCACCGCGATCCAAGCCACACGCAAATGGGGCAAGATCGTCTTCATCGGAGAAGGCGGCACGGTCAACTTCAACCCGAGCCCGGACATCATCCACGACCAAAAGACCATTTACGGCTCATGGGTCACCAACCTCTGGCGCATGGAAGAACTTGTCGAACGACTGGTTCGTTGGAACATCCATCCGGACAAGCTCATCACGCACCGCTTCCCGCTCGAAAAAGCTTCTGAAGCTTACGCATTGATGGCGGGGGGCAACTGCGGCAAGGTAGCGGTCTGTTTTGATGAAGAGCTGAAGGGATAGGCTGATAGGAGTTTAGGCTGTAGGCTGTTAGGCAGGGATACCGCTTGAGACGTCCGAGTAACAAGCAAGAAAACGAAACACAGGAGATATGTGATGAAGGCATTTCAGAATATCATTGTAAAGTCCTTCAGGACTGTATTGTTCGGTTATTCAGTTCTGTTCACAACGGTTATGTCTGTACTGCTGGCCGTAGGAACGGCGCAGGCAGACACTAACACGTGGAGCAATGCAGGCACAGCGTGGGCCACGGGGGCCAACTGGGTCGGCGGAACTGCTCCTGCGGACAATCTTACGCAAGACATGGCGTTCTTTAATGGAACCATCACGCAGCAACCCAACACCAGCACACGCAGCGTGGCCGGGATCATCGTCGGTGACGGGGCACTGACCACGAGCGCGCTGACCTTCTCCGGCACGTTGCTGAGCCTGGGGGCCGGCGGCATCACAATCAACCCTTATGTCGGCACCGTCACGCTGAGCGCCACGTCCGTGAAGCTCGGCGCAAGCCAAACTTGGCTTAACAATTCTGGATCATTGACAGGCTCGGCGAACATCTCCAACGTTGGCGATGTTGCTCCTTATATCCTCACGATTGACGGCATGGGTGGAACCACGCTTTCCGGAATCATCAGCAACGGCGGCAATACGGGAACCCTTGGCCTCACCAAGAACGGAGTGGGGACACTTACGCTCAGTGGCGCGAACACCTATACCGGAGCCACCATACTCAATGACGGCACGCTGAACCTGCAAGGCTTAAATGGTGTGCTTGCTCTCTCAACGTCGCCGATCACGCTGGCGGGCGGCCTCTTCAGCGTGGTGAACGCCGCTGTAGCCAACAATAATGCCCGCCTCGCCGACACCCAGGCGATCAGCCTGAGTGGCGGCCGTTTTCTCTACAATGGTGCTGCTTCGGCGGGCGTATCCTCGACCGAAACTGTTGGGGCCATCACTTCGGGCAGTGGCGCGAGTTCCATCGGCGTCGCCTTCGGAAATGCAACCGGTGCAGCAACCCTCACGGCCGCGAGTCTTGCCCACAACGCGGGAAATGCGGCACTTCTGGTCAATGGAGCAGGCCTCGGCAAAGATACCGCTTCCTTGGGCAGCGTTGGACGCCTCTTTCTCACCTCCGCGCCTACGTTGGTCGGCACCACGGCGGCGACTGCCACCGGCATCAACAGTGCTGCAAAAAATACGCAGATCGTTCCCTATCTGTTGGGAGAGGCGACAGCAACGTCGGGCAATACAGGAACCGTGTCAGGGGTCGCGAACACTTTTCTCACCTATCACGCCACCACTGGCCTGCGTCCGTTGAACCTCACGGACGAGTTTACCGCCAACACTATCACGGTGGGTAACAACATGTACATCACGGCTGCCACCACGGCAGTCAATACAGCATCAATCAACGCGCTTGTCATGAATGGCAATAATCTGACCATCACGGACGGGAAGACCCTGACCGTCGCCAGCGGTGCCGTGCTTTTCTCTGCCGGCAATACTATCAAGCCCTCCGGCAGCTCCGGCACGCTCGATTTCGGTTCGGCGGAGGCCATGG
>SESF01030872.1_pt1 | contig 36338 bp, 33 predicted proteins | sample 3171521 | NCBI WGS metagenome assembly SESF01 (sample SAMN10866945, study PRJNA518727) | freshwater metagenome | biome: subpolar coniferous forest; feature: holomictic lake; material: water; isolation source: holomictic Lake 227, 6 m and 8 m depth | place: Canada: near Kenora, Ontario | collected...
TGCGGCGCGCTATGCCGAGGAAGCCAAAGGTAAAATGTCTCGAACAAATACCTATCGCTTGCTTTATGATGAACATTTGGCGCGGCTTTATGTTTTCGATGCTGTGCAGATCAGTTCGCATCTTGCTTCACGAGAACAAGCGATACTCTTTTTGAATCAACTGCTCCAAAACAGGCCAACCCCCTTTGGCTCGTGTGATGCAGATTATTTTGAAAATCAAAGAATCAAGTGCATTAAACAGGCACTTTGCGATATCACGATTTAAACACCCTTCTCCCGCCTCTCTGCGTTGGTATGAAGCTTGCTTATGACAACACATGAAACTGATAGGATTAGATTTTGAGACGGCGAACGGGAAATCGGGGAGCATCTGTTCCGTGGGCCTCGCCTGCGTGGAGGACGGCAATGTCGCAGCGACACGGCACTGGCTGGTCAAGCCTCACACATCCATGACCTGGATGAGTCCATTCTGTACGGAGGTCCATGGTCTCACGTGGAAGGATGTCAAAGATACACCCGAATTTCATCAAATATGGCCTGCGATGCGCGACTTTATCATGCAAGGCGACTGTGTTGTAATACACAATGCCGTATTCGATCTCCGTCACCTGCGTGCGGCGCTGGCGCTCTATACGTTACCAGGCATCCAGTTCCCTTATGTATGCAGTCTTAGGGTCAGCCGCCAGACTCTACCTCAGATAGGCTCTCATGCGCTGGATGCGGTAGCCGAGCATCTCGGGTTCACCTTCAAGCATCACGATGCCCTGGAGGACGCCATAGCGTGCGCTAAAATTATCGCGCAAGTCGGAATTCCCGAAGGTGATCAGAGTATGTTTATCCTTCCGTAAAACAATATAGCAATATGCGGGATGTCAAGTTGCTTGACTTACTGGCATCCGTCTAGGTACACAAAAATAGGCACTCAAAAAATATCGCTCATCGTGGTCTCATCACGTAACGCTGACTCTCGACAAGCAAGGCTAAATATGATATTTTATTGATCAATATGAATACACCATCAGCTTTCGTCGCATCGGGAAATGCTTGGGATCGTACAATAAAACTTTTGTTCAAGCCCTTTGACATCGGCCGTTGGTTTGTTATCGGATTTTCAGCATGGCTTGCGATACTGGGCAAAGGTGGCGCAAGTTTTCCAGACATCAGCAATTTTTTTAACAAAAAAACGCCGCCTGTGGGCAATGAACTCCAAAACCTCTGCAACCAACTCTTATCGTATCTTGAAAAGCCATGGGTCATTGTACTGATCGTTGGCGTGGTTACTTTTTCGCTCATTTTCGGCATTCTGTTCTGTTGGTTACGATCGCGAGGTGATTTCATGTTCCTACACCACCTCTACCAGCCGAACAGTTCCATCAAGGAATGCTGGTACCGTTCTCAACAACATGCCCACTCTTTATTCCAGTGGCGGATCGTTTTCTTCGTCATCGCTCTCGGGTTCTTCGCCTTTGAAGGATATTTTATCTGGAAGCAACTGATGAGCCCTTTTATCAGCGCAAATTATGCGTGGTCGCCTGTGTTAGCCTTACCATTGTTCATCCACATTATCGTGGGGCTTGTGTGGGTAATTGCCATCAACGTGATCATCTTGTTTCTGAAAGATTTTGTTGTGCCCGTCATGTATTGGCAACAGTGTTCTGCATCAGCAGCATGGACAAACGTGCTGGCCCTTTGTAACCAACATCCGTTTTCCGTTATCGGCTATATCTTCTGCATGCTATTATGGTCGTTTGTGGGAGGATTGATGATCCTCATAATTATGCTATGCACCTGTTGCATCGCGATCATCCCCATGATGCTCCCTTATATTTCTGCGGTTGTACTTTTACCCTATTACCTCTTTTTCCGGGCTTATCCAATCTATTTCCTCGCACAATGGAGGCCTAGCCTCGTTATGACTCCTGCGGAAGAGGCTATCAACATTAACATCGACGTAAACATTGCCCCGACACCTCACAATATTGTTTAGTATTTATGCGTTTTCTAACTCCAGACCAGATGCACGCGGCAGATGAGCGCTCAGTGACAACATTGAAAATTCCTTCCATGTTGTTGATGCGGCGCGCTGGCATAGCTGTGGCGCGTAGTGCTATTACGCTTGCTAAACTTCACGCAACACACAAAATTATTCTCATTGCCGGACATGGAAATAACGGAGGTGACATTTGTGTCGCGGCACGTTGTCTGCATGAAGACGGCTTCAACGTACAAGTCCTCTTAACCAGTGTGCCTGCACAGCTAAGAGGTGATGCACATGACGCATGGGATTCCATGCGTGTTGCAGGCGTCCCTTATACCGTGCTCGCCTCTGTTGGAAGCTGGGAGACCCCGGACAGCGTTGCTGTCGATTTATTAGGACGCCCCTGCATCTTAGTTGACGGACTTCTAGGGACGGGTGGAATTGGCGCGCCCACTGGCGTGGCAAAGCGCGCAATCCAATGGATGAACCAGATGCGTTCCGTGGCCCGCATACTGTCTGCAGACCTGCCGTCCGGCATGAACGGGGAAACAGGCGCAGTAGACGGTGAATGCGTTCGCGCGGATATGACCGTCACGTTTGCGCGCCCCAAAACTTGTTTTTTGAACGATACCACTGCGCTCTTTGTCGGCCATTTATCCGTGGTGGATATCGGCATTGGATCAAACATCTGCGAGATCGACCCCTATCACGTGCCATGCGAACTCATCGCCTTGCCCGAACTGACACCCACCTTTCCCAAACCTGCATGGGGCGCGCACAAGGGCTCCTTGGGGCGCGTCGCCATTATCGGTGGTTCGTCCCTGTATCCGCATGCGCCTGTGCTCGCGGCACTCGGCGCATTAAAAAGCGGAGCCGGTCTTGTAACCCTCTGCGTGCCACCCGCCAGCGCAACAGCCGCAGCTATCTGGACGCCAGAATCGATTCTTAGAATAGGGGAATCGTCTACGGATATGGCCAATATGCCAAATTTCGACGCGATCCTTGTCGGTCCAGGACTTGGACAATCGCCCGAGACCATCGCTCTGATTGAACAGCTCCTCTCAACCCGCTCCTCCAAATTGGTTATTGATGCTGACGGCCTCTATGCACTCAACCAATTACGTGCATCACCGAGCTGGAAACCCTTTAAAGATTTAGTGTTAACTCCTCATCCTGGCGAAGCTGCTTTACTGCTAAATTCATCCGTCGACGAAATTCAAAACAATCGTCTCGCGGCAGTCCGCCAGCTAGCAGACCATTACCAAGCAACGGTTGTACTGAAAGGCGCCGGGACACTTGTCTGCAAACCAGACGGGGTCCCGTGGCTCAACCGAACGGGCAATCCAGGCATGGCGAGCGGAGGGACAGGCGATGTCCTGGCTGGAATGATTACAGCCCTGTGGACGCAGACATCTGATGCGTTACTCGCAGCCTGTACATCTGTCTGGGTACATGGAACAGCTGGAGACCGGGCTGCCCTCTCCAAAGGTCAAACATCTCTCACAGCCACAACGCTAGCTACACATTTGCCCGATGCGTTTCACGTGTTGACAACTGGGCACTATTAATCCTTCCACCGACCCCGCTTATGAACTGTATCTTTTGCAAGATTATTGAGGGTACCATCCCCGCAGCAACCATTTTTGAAGATGACAGGGTCATCGCATTTTTGGATATCGCCCCTTTTGAAAAGGGGCACTTTCTTGTCCTTCCCAAACATCATGCGACCCTCTTAACTGATCTTTCCGAAGACCTCCTGACGCACACCATGCTGATTGTGCAAAAACTGGCAGCGAATCTCCTGAAGGCTTTACCCTGCGAAGGATTTAACGTGCTTCAAAACAACGGTACCTGCGCATCGCAAACCATCCCACACGTCCACTTCCACATTATCCCGCGCTTTAATGGAAAGCCAATGAATTGGATAACTAGTTCTTATGTCTCGCCAGAAGAGCTGAAAGAAATTCAAGCGCGATTACTTGTTACCTGATCTTTAAAAAAAATGAAACAATCGTTCCAAGAAATTGTTATACAAATCTGCGAAAAAGATAAGCGTTACCAACCAGAAGCTTATTCTTTTCTTGTTGAAGCGCTTGACGCAACCATGAAGACGATCTTCAAGGACAATCCCGAACATGCCAAGCATATTTCGGGAAAGGAACTTCTTGAAGGCATACGAGGACATGCTCTTAGTGAGTTCGGTCCTATGACCTACACCGTCTTTAAGGAATGGGGAATACAGGGTACAGAAGACTTCGGCGAAATCGTCTTCCGTCTCGTTGAATCGGGACGCCTCGGGAAAACCGAAACTGACTCAAAAGACGACTTCAAAAATGTATTTGATTTTGAAGAAGCTTTCTTGAAACCCTTTGAGCCCCAACAGAAAAAATCAAAAGTAAAAAACAAAAAGACAGCGCCCCCTTCTAGTGACCTGCCTTTTTAAAAAGGACCCCAGACAAAAATGACTATGACATCCCTACTTCCCGCTGTACGCGGATTAATGGCAAAGAATCATATCCTTCCCCGTTTGGAGCGTACATCGACACTTGCAAACAAAGCGATTGTCGTACCTAAAAATTGCGATGATGTTGTTGCTGTATTGCGACAGCATATACCGGCGGGAACAACAGAAGTCTCTCTCGCAGGCATCGGCACATTCCGTGCGGTCTTTGATGCGCCTGCAGGCCGCGCATCCGGAAAAATCGCTGTGGTCACAGGCGGCGCACAGGGCTTCGGCTTTGAAATTGCAACCGCCCTCGCACAACAAGGTGCTTATGTTGCACTCGCGGACATTAATGCCGACGGCGTGAAAACAGCATCAGAAAAGATTAATGCTGCATGCGGACGCACAGCAGCTTTCGGCGTCAGTATGAACGTCGCAGACCTTGAATCCATCAAGGCAGGGCTGGAGCAGGTTGTTGCAGCCTTGGGTGGCATTGATTTGTTGGTAGCAAACGCAGGCGTTTTGCGCGCAGGCAGCGTGAAAGATCTCACGGTCAAGGATCTTGATTTCGTCACCAACGTCAACTACAAAGGGTATTTTTTATGTGTGCAGGCCGTTGCTCCGATTTTTGAAATGCAACATCTCGTTGCCCCCGACGTATGGTTTGATATCATCCAAATTAACAGCAAGTCCGGTCTCGTCGGGTCGAACAAAAACGGAGCCTACGCAGGCTCCAAGTTCGGCGGCATTGGCCTCACTCAGAGCTTTGCCATGGAATTAGTCGAAGATGGTGTCAAGGTCAATTCAATTTGTCCTGGCAATTTCTATGATGGTCCGCTCTGGGCTGATCCGGAAAAAGGGTTATTCCGTCAATATCTCGACAGCGGAAAGGTCCCTGGCGCTAAAACATTTGAAGATGTGAAACGTTTCTACGAATCTAAGGTCCCGATGCGTAGAGGATGTACGACGCCGGACGTGATGAAGGCCATTTACTATCTTATGGAACAGACTTATGAAACTGGGCAAGCGATTCCTGTCACCGGTGGGCAAGTCATGCTCTCTTAATAGCACTTTTATGCTTCAACGAGCACTTCCATCGTTTGCCACATTACTCGCCATGTTGTTTGCGGGTAGTGTACTTTATGTCTGGCTGCGAAGTGAACCTATTCAGGTGACAGAGCGTGTTTCTGAGGTGTTAGGCTCACAAGCAGAAGCAAAGGCTGCTGCTGCTGCACGCGCCGTTGACCTTACAGGGTGTTTTAAAAAATTTCTAGACGTGCCGGCTGGCAAGCTTTCAGGCTCATGGCTTGGCTTTAGGGGAAATACACATGACAACATTGTACACGATAGTAAAAATATATTAACCTCCTGGCCTGCATCAGGTCCTAAAATCATATGGCAAATTGATCTTGGAGATGGACATGCCATGCCCGCCATCGCAAATGGATGCGCCTACCTATTGGACTATGACGAGGCACGCAGTGGAGATATCTTAAAATGCTTGAACGCTGACACAGGCGTACTGCGATGGGAACACCTTTATCGCATAAAAACAAAGCGTAATCATGGCATCTCACGAACTGTCGTAGCGATCGACTCCCAATCGGTCGTCTCCATTGGTCCCCAATGTCACGTGATTTCGCTTGTCGCCTCCAATGGAATGTATCGCTGGGGATTCGACATGGTCGCACGCTATGGCACAAAGGTCCCGCTGTGGTACACTGGCCAGTGCCCGCTGATTGACAACGGTGTGGTTGTCCTTGCGCCAGCAGGGACGAACGTGGTATTGACTGGCATTAACACTGTCTCGGGAAAGACAGTCTTTGAAACGCCCGCGCCTGGCGGATTAGAGATGTCCCATTCTTCGATCATCATTATGACCATAGACGGCGTTCGGCAATATGTCTATGCAGCTCTTGGCGGAATCATTGGAGTAGCCGCTGACGGTGCAAAACGCGGCACGTTGCTCTGGAAAACAACAGCTTTCACCCCCAGCGTTGTTGCTCCCACCCCTGTTCCATTTTCTGATGGACGCTTTTTCATGACCGCTGGATATGGATCAGGAAGCGCAATGTTCCGCATTTCCAAGGATGCTGCCCAGACATGGAAAGCGGAGTTACTCTACAAGAAGGACAAAAAGGTTTTTGCCTGTGAACAGCAAACCCCTATTCTGCTGGACGGACTCCTCTATGCCGTCCTCCCGAGTGATGGCGGCGGCGACCGTCAACAACTCGCGTGCATGACTCCAGATGGCGAACGACTCTGGACAAGCGGGAAGGATGACCTTTTCGGCCTTGGTCCTTATTTAGCAACCGCAGACAGCTTGATGGTTCTACTCAATGATACGGGCACGCTGACACTGGCACGCGTCAGCAAGAAAGGCTTTCAGCGTCTAGCACGTTATCCACTTATGGGGGGCAAAGGACGCGATGCATGGGGGCCCATGGTACTCGTTCAAGACAGACTATTCGTCCGAGACAGCACCCATTTATATTGCCTAAACGTCGGCAACTAAGAAAGCTAAACATGCTCGTACTCGGAATTGAAACCTCTTGTGATGAAACAGCCGCTGCCGTAGTAAAAGACGCACGTACCGTGCTCTCTAGTGTCGTCTATAGCCAGATCCCGCTACATCAAGCGTATGGAGGCGTAGTGCCTGAAATCGCATCGCGCAGTCATCTCGAAAAAATTTCCGGCATCATTGAAGAGGCCATGGCGAAAGCGAATGTCTCGTATGACCAGCTCGATGCCATTGCGGTCACCTATGGACCAGGCCTTGCTAGTTCGTTGATTGTCGGGTTATCTGCTGCCAAGGGGCTCGCCATGAAGCTTGGAAAACCTCTCATCGGCATCAACCACCTTGAGGCACATATCCACTCTGTGTTTCTCAGAGCTGATGCGCCTGATACACTCGCTGCATGTCCCTTGTTAGCCTTGGTGGTTTCCGGCGGGCACACGTGCTGGATTGATATTCCTGCGCCAGGCCAATATCAGGTGATCGGACAGACCCTTGACGATGCTGCAGGTGAAGCCTTTGACAAGGCTGCAAAACTTTTAGGCCTAGGTTACCCAGGCGGCCCTGTCATTGACAAAATAGCCAAGCAGGCAAAATCCTTGAACTCGATTGTATTTCCAAAGGGACGCCCGCGTGCTGGAAATCCAGCATTGGGAACCATGGAAGCAGAAATGTGCGTCAGTTTCAGCGGACTCAAAACTGCTCTGATGTATTACTTGAAAGCAAACCCACCCACATCTACAGATGTCCCAGAGATTGCAGCATCCTATCAAGAGGCCATTGTCGGAGCCTTGGTTGACCGCTGCACTTACGCTCTTAACAAAGGCAACTATCGCACATTGGCTGTTGGCGGGGGTGTTTCGCTCAATCGGCGTTTACGTGAACGTTTAACCGAACTCGCTACAACAAGCAACGTCCGCCTCCTGTTAGCGGAACCCAAAGATTGCGGCGACAATGCAGCCATGATTGCCGGCCTTGCCGGAATGGGATTTGGTGTCATCGGGAATGATACATTTTTGCTAGATGTTGTCCCCTCACTCGAAATTGGAAAAACAAGATAGATCCGCTCAATATGAAGTATTTTTTATGCCTCCTCTCTTTTCTTCTCGTCACACAATTCTCATTTGCTAACAGCAACACGCTTGTTATCGCATCCTGGAACGTTGAAAACTTGTTTGATACGATTGATGACCCTTCCAATCCGAACGATGATGGCTATACGCCTGATGGGTGGACACACTGGTCAACCTTCCGTTACACACGCAAACTATCCCACCTGGCCAAGGTCATTGCTTCCATGAAGCCGGACATCTTGTGCCTGATGGAGGTTGAAAATCGATTGGTCCTAAACGATCTCGCAGCAACGCTAAAAAAAGAGCAGAACTATGAGCTGCCCGTCATTCTCCATCGGGACTGCCACGACACCCGTGGCATTGATGTGGCCATGCTTGCAAAAGTGGCACCTGTCGCAACCAACTGGTTTTGTGCCGTACCCTTGCAACGCGATGTTTTGGCATGTGATTTTGTCATCCATGAACGCACTGTAACTGTCTTAGCTAATCACTGGAAGTCACAACTTGGTATCAAGGAAGAGAGCGATGCCATTCGCCATACAGAAGCAAAGGCAGTCCGCAAATTCATTGATGAGCGGCTTGCTAAAAATCCCGAGGCAGCGATTTTAGTGACGGGTGATTTCAATGACATGGTGACATCCCCTATTCTCGTAAATGACGCTGGCTTTTCGCTCACAAAAGCAGATGTTCAAAAAAACACAAAGAAACACCTTCTTTGGAATCTTTCGGGTATGCTCCCGGAGACAGCACGCGGAACGTATTACTATGCAGCAACCAAGCGATGGAGTTCCTTTGACTCCATGAGTGTAAGCTATGGCATGCTAACCAACAGCTTTCCTTCTGCGTCTTGGCAGGTCAGGCCAGAGACCTACTCCATCTTCAAGTACCCTGATCACGTCGATCTCAATGGCTCTCCTAAGCCGTTCAGGTATATCCGGAGCAAAGTGGCTGGCAACCGGATGGTCATGGGCTATTCAGATCACTTTCCTGTGCGTGTTGAACTGAAAGCGGAATAATCACTCGAACCAAAAGAGACTTATTATGGCAAAGAGAATTTTTTTACTCATCGTAGGGGCAGCTTTTACTCTAATCGCCCAAACCAATCAACTAGCGGTGCAACCCTTCATCCAGATTGTCGACGACGGACAGATGGGCATTGGCTGGCAAGCAAGCAGCTCCTCTTTCGGAATCGTCAACTGGAAACAGGACCAACCAACATGGAAAACATCCTTTTATGCTGAGGATGGATTGAAAGAGTATGGCGAAATCCAACGGGCATCTATAGACGGCTATTCCCCGACAAAGCCTCTGGAATTTTTTGTGGAGTCGAAAGAACACAAGAAGCACGGGCTTACCACCCAATCAGCGATTCTGAAGATTCCACAGCTCATCTCCGAGAAGGGCGAGACCCGTTTTCTAGTGATCACAGATATCCATTCTCGTCCTGACATCTACGCACCGCTGATCGAAAAGACAGGTAAAAACATTAACTTCATTGCACTGGGGGGCGATTGCGTCGAAAACCCTGCCAGCGAGAAGGCAGTTGTTGATGCACTGACAAGACCCATGGCCGCCCTGGCGCAGAAAGGACTCCCGTTCCTGTTCTTACGCGGAAACCACGAAACAAGAGGCGACTATGGACGCTTCCTACGCAATCACCTTATTCTTCCACGCGAAGGCTATTACGGTGCGCTGACGCTCGGGAAGCTACGCTTAATCCATTTAGATTGCGGCGAGGACAAACCGGATGATCATGTCCAGCTCTTGGGAATTACAGCACTCGAACCCCACATGAAAAAACAAGCGGAATGGCTTAAGCAAGAGACGAAAAGTGAAGCCTTCAAGAAAGCAACGTTCCGTGTGGTCCTCATTCACATCCCCATCAACTGGAATGTGGAACAAAAATATTGGGCAACCACGCAATACAGTAGCCTCTTTACACCGACATTGAACGACAGTGGCATCCAGGCCGTGATTTCAGGACATACCCACAAAAGCAACCTGTTGCTGTCGCCGACGAATGCGCCCGTTGCTGTGTTCAAGGGGCCCGTCTTTATAGGTGCAAGCTGGCCGTTGGAAAAACAGGTGGTCACGCGTGTAGATGTAACAGAAAACGAAATGGCTATCTCATTAGTCAAATCGGATGGAACCGTCCTATCCAAGCAACTATTTAAGTGATTCGGTTAATGGCTGCTGCCGCTAGAAATCCTGAGGCAAAAGCCCATGTCAGATTATAACCGCCACATGGAGCGTCCACATCGACTACTTCGCCGATGCAGTACAGATTGCGAATTCGGCGGCAGGCAAGGGTAGTCGCATTTAACTCTTTCAACGCAACACCGCCACGGGTCAGCATGGCGCGTTCCCATCCCTCAGTCCCTGTCACACGCAAGGGACATTCGGAACACTGAATAGCCAGCGCAAGCAGCTCCTTCTTCCCCGCACGCGCCATGACAACGTCTGACAAGCCAGATACTGTACACAACGCAACCGCCAGGGCACGTGGCAACTCACCGGAGAGCAGATTATGGATCGAACGGCTTCCATGGCGCTCCCGCCACTGGGTAAAGAGTTCCATCCAGTCGTTCACTGTTCGTCCAAGTCTAAACGAGACCCGTATCGTCACGACATCTTCTGACAGCAAGCGCGCATTTATTTCACCTGACAGCGCAAGCGCGGGAGGGCCGCTGATTCCTTTGTGCGTAAAGAGGATCGGACCTTCAAGTGGCTTCTTCGACGCACCCTTTGCATCCATTTGAATACTGCCCTGTTCGCATAAGATGCCTGACAACGATGTGACCCAGTCCGATTGAATGAACAATCCAGCAAGTGCGGGAACAGGTTCAACGACTTCAAGTCCAGCAGCCCGAGCCAATGAAAAGCCAGAGCCGTCCGACCCAAGTGCAGGATAACTCTGTCCTCCTGTTGCAAGCAGGACATGACGTGGCAAAAACGTGCCAGCAGATGTTTTGACGGCAACAATACATTGAGCCTCAAACTCTTTATCTGTCTCCAGCATAAAGTCTTCAACACAAACACTGTGTTGCATCGTCCCCCCCGCCTCACGCACAGCGCGAACAAGTGCATCACGCACATCCGATGCTTTCTGAGAAACCGGGAAAACATAACCCTCGGGCTCGACTTGTGTCGCGACCTCCTGGGCATAGAAGAACGTTCGAATGGCATCCGGAGAAAATGCATGCAATGCGGGGAGGACAAACCGTGAAGCTTTCCCAAATAACGATGCCATTTCAACTGCGGATGAATCATGCGTAAGATTACATCGACCGCCACCTGTAGCCAACAACTTACGTCCAAGCGTAGCGCCGTGCTCCAGTACTATACTTTTCCCCTTTAAAAAGGAAGCGGCGGTAAGACCTGCTGGTCCACCGCCGATAATAAGATGATCAACCGCTACACTCACGGCGTATCCAATAAAAAAATTACAGTTGTTGCTCTTCAGCAATCAACGCTAACATACGGCTTAACATACCCGTAATATCCACTTGCGCACGGGAAATAGACTGACACATGTGAGCCAGTTCCGCATACCGATGGAGCGAATTCATGCGACTCCGCTCTAACTCGCTACGTCGTAATTTTAAGCTATCAACAACCTGTGTCAATTCCGCAATTTGTTGATCGCGCTTATGCATCATCGTCCGGGTCTGAAACAACTGAACAAGTAGTTCGCCAGAGGGAATGTCCAAATCAGAGACCTCCATACCACCTGGAATCGGGACAAGCGTCGGCATTCCACACTGCGTACAATTAATCTGAAGCCCTGCGCCACGATAATCAATGGCAAGGCTGTGGCCACAAGAAGGGCAAGAAAAGAGAATATCCGTCGACTTGATTTCTTCCGAAACCTCACCAGACACCGAATTCTGAGTGTCATCCTCTTCGTTTACGGAAGGCACATCTTCTTCGGCATTAATGGTGTCAAATTCCTGCTGTACCTCAAGTTCTTCTTCATCAACAACACCCGCTGGATTGGTTTCTTCACCGACTTCACCTGCAGTGACTTCATGAACCGCTTCATTCAGCTCAATACTAAAAGCCTGAGCCTTCTTAACTCTATCGCTCATGAAAACACCCCCTTTTTTATCTGAAAAGGCAATGAAACACAGAGATAAAAAAACCGTATTGCGTTTTGCGATTACACCTGCGGCTTTGTAATCTTGCCGCTCTTCAGGCAGGATGCACAAACTTTTACACGGGTAACTGCACCATTTGTTGCCAAAGAACGCACGGAACGCAAGTTCGGCAGAAAACGACGCTTTGAAATACCTGTTGTATGCAAACCAATACCACCTTTTGCCTTCGCCAAACCGTGACGAACAATACTGCTGCCGGCCCGAGGACCCTTCCCGCAAACTTCACATACTCTTGACATGATACTAATCTCCTTAAGAAAAGGTACATAGATTACCATTTTTTTAATTTTCAGGCAAGGAAAAGTCATCACTAAACCTATTTTTATGGTTTTTCTAAAGTCACCGTTTGAGTTATGAAGAAAAATCATGTATTATTTATTCTTTACCTATTCTGAAATGGAGTCTTTTACATGAACCATGCGTATGCAGTTATTTTAGCTGGGGGAAGTGGTGAACGTTTTTGGCCACTGAGCACAAAGGCTCGACCAAAACAATTTATTTCGCTTTTCGGTGGACGTCCCCTACTCTCTCTGGCAGTGGAACGTTTAGCGGGACTCATCCCGAACGATCGAATCTTCATTATTACGGCACAGCATCTTATTGAAGACACCGCTACAGCGGCATGGAATGTTCCCCGGTCAAACATCATCGGTGAACCGTGCAAACGCGATACCGCACCCGCTATCGCCGTTGCCTGCGGTATCGTCATGGCCCGCGATCCAGAGGGCGTTGTCTGTATCCTTACTGCAGACCAGCTTATGAGCGATGTCGAGACCTTTCGTGTCACGCTTGCGGATGCAGTCAAAGTCGCCACCCGAGAAAAAGCCGTTGTGACCATCGGCATACAACCCACCTATCCCGCCACGGGCTTCGGTTACATCGAAGCGGACGCCCCTCTGCACACCGTCCAGACCGTCACCCTTTTCAACAAGGCAAAGCGTTTCGTGGAAAAGCCCGATGCCTATACTGCTGCACGTTACATCGAGAGCGGCCGTTACTTTTGGAACGCGGGAATGTTTATTTGGCGGACAGACACCATGCGTGACGCACTCGCCGCGAACGCTCCTGATTTAGCGAATCTATGTGACAGCATTGCACGTGCTGCACTTTCTCCCGATGACCTAGATGCTGTGATGCGACAGGCTTATCCCTCTTTACGTTCAATTTCCATCGACTATGCTGTCATGGAACATTTGGACAACATCATCATGGCACGGGGCGCTTTCGGCTGGGATGACGTCGGTTCATGGCCATCTCTCGCCGGACATTTTAATGCGGACTTGGATGGAAACGTCATCATTGGTTCCTGTGAACAACGGGAAGCGCAAAATAACATTGTGGTTTCAGAAAACCGTCTGACCGCGCTCATCGGCGTTCGTGGACTCATTGTGGTGCAATCGGAAAACGCCACACTCATTTGCCCCAAGGAACGCGCAGAGGAAGTTAAGAAACTTCTCCAACGCATCGCGCAACGGCCGGATGGCGCTAAATATGTCTAAGCGTTTCAAACTGACCATTGCCTACGATGGGACGAACTATGCTGGCTGGCAAGTACAATCCAATGCTAATAGTATACAGCAAACGATTGAAACAGAACTTGAAGTTCTGGTCGGCCATAAAGTAATAGTGCATGGTAGTGGTCGTACGGATCAAGGTGTTCATGCGCGTGGACAAGTCGCACATGTCGACCTGAAAACGCCCATGAGACCCAAATCACTCTGCCGTGCCCTCAACTCACGCCTGCCAGAGGATATACGCATCCTGAAAGCCAGCTGGACAAAACCGAATTTTCACGCCCGCATCTCAGCTAAAGGCAAGGAATACCGCTATACGGTCTGGAATGACGACTTCTGCTTGCCTGACCGAAGGCTCTACACCACGTATATTTATCGTCCGCTCAACCTAACAGCCATGCGCAAAGGCGCAGCATCTTTTGTTGGCAGACATGACTTTGCGTCGTTCACCGCAAATCCACACCGCCCAATTGAAACAACCGTACGCACCGTCTTTTCCTTTACGGTCAGCAAGCGTGGCAAAGAAATCGTCTTCCGTGTCAGCGGCGAAGGCTTCCTCTACAAACAAGTGCGCAGCATGGTCGGCTTTCTAATCCGTATTGGTGAAGGTGCAGAGAAGCCTGAGGCGGTCACCGAACTGCTCACCTCCCGCGCGCCACGAAAGGCTCGTGTACCCTCTGCCCCCCCCAACGGCCTCTTCCTCTGGCGGGTCTGGTATAAGCCCGTTTCCTAGGAATCCCGAATACGCTTCGTGGTACGCATCGCGCAAAATTCTTTTCCGCACATCGAACAGTGGTCATCCGTATGCGCGCCATCCGAATTGGCGCGCGTTTTGAGCCATCGCGCACGGGCGCGTTCAGGATCGAGAGCGACTTTAAACTGTCCCTCCCAGTCAAAGTTGACACGTGCACGCGAAATCGCATCATCACGGTCACGCGCACCTGGCAAGCCACGTGCAACATCACCTGCATGGGCAGCGATACGATAAGCAATCATTCCCTGATGAACCTCGTCGCCATCCGGCAACCCCAAATGTTCAGCCGGTGTCACGTAACAAAGCAACGATGCTCCATACATAGTAGCCGCTGTTGCGCCAATACACGAGGTAATATGGTCATAGCCAGGGGCAATGTCCGTCACGACAGGTCCTAAAACATAAAAAGGAGCCCCATCACAGACCTGTTGCTGCCGTTCCATGTTCATTTGAATCTGATTAAAGGGAACATGCCCAGGGCCTTCAACCATCACCTGAACACCTCTCTCACGGCATCGGCGGACCAATTCCCCTAGCACATCCAATTCCCCAAACTGTGCAGCATCGCTTGCATCCGCAAGACATCCCGGCCGCAAACCATCGCCAAGAGACACGGTCACATCATGCTTCTCCAAAATATCCATGACTTCGTCCCAACGCGTATAGAGCGGATTTTCGGCATTGTTCGTCTTCATCCACTCGGCCATGATTGCCCCACCACGGCTGACAATACCCATGATACGTCCCATGGCCAAGTCGATATGCGCATGAAGGAGGCCCGCATGAAGGGTCATAAAGTCAACCCCCTGCTCTGCCTGCTCACGGATCACCTGAAGCAGCAAGTCAGGATTCATGACTGGCACATCACCAGAAATACGGGACAACGTCTCATAGACCGGTACCGTCCCGAGCGGCACAGGCGAAGCATCGAGCATGCCTTGACGAATGGATCGCACATCAGCACCCACACTCAAATCCATCACAAAATCAGCGCCTGCCTTCAGTGCTATGCCCAACTTCTCCAGTTCATCACCTTTACCTGAACGCGTCGGAGACCGACCTAAATTAGCATTGACCTTCGTTAAAAATAAGCGCCCAACACCAACAGCTCGTACATGTTGGTGCGCAGGATTTAAAGGGATGACAGCCCGGCCGGAAGCAATAGCCTCCCGCACCACTTGAACATCCAACTTTTCATCGTTCGCCACGCAACGCATGGCATCTGTAATAAGGCCCTCTCGGGCGGCTTGTAATTGTGTCATAAGAAGGTGCAAAGGGTACACTTTTTCCGTGCCGATTGTCCAGCATAATTGTATGATGATGCGAACGCGCTATTTGTATTTTAGCCTTGTTACTTGAGGGGAAGTTAATTACAATTTAAATAATTATGAATACTGCAGAAATATGTCCCGTTTGTCACGCCCCTAACACCACGCGCCAAAGTGCTGGCGCAAATACTGCCGAACTCCATTGTCCCCGTTGCGGCCGTTTCCAGATTCAGGCACTCGCTGAAACACAGCTCCTGAATAATCGACCCGCGTTTCCACCGCCTCATTTGCTCTCAGGTCTCTGTCGAAATATGTGGGATATTCTAAACGACAAACTCCTTATCACGGTTGATCTTTTTAAATCGTGGACGGAACTCGATGCCGCTGCAAAAGTAGCTGTGCCGCGCGAAACTGACCTTGCAACAAAAAGCGAATATCTCATGCGTTACATGCGACGTAAATCAAAATCCCTAGCTGAAACCGTATTGTTCACGCCCAATGAATTATCTGTAGGCTTTTGCGCAAATAAGAACGAACTGATTTTCTGCTTGAAATATCTCGCGGAAAAAGGCCTCATCGAAGAAGACGTTGCCACCAAACAGCAACAGGGCTTTCCCTATCGCCTCACGCCTGCAGGATGGGCAACACTTGATAGCCACGCCGCCACGCAAGAGAAGCCTGTCGCCATGGTTTGCTTGATCCCCGGAAAGGAGCCCGACCTCTTTTGGACACAGGGCGTTTCAGCGGCCATCACGTCAGCCGGGTTCACGGCTGTCCGCGCGGACAGCAAAGAATGTGCGAATAAAATCACAGACGAAATCATCATCGGCATTCGCAAGGCACGCATCGTAGTCGCAGACCTCACAGGACAAAGCCAACTCGTCTACTTTCAGGCTGGGATGGCACTCGGCCTGAGCAAGCCCGTATTCTGGACTTGCGAGGCAGCAGAACTCGCGGATAAGAAGCTCATGGTTGATACGCGTCAGCAAATCATCACACCCTGGACGCGAGACAAACTACCTGAGTTTGCCGCACGCCTAGCAGCACGTATCGTCGCATCGCTCGGATAACTGCAACAAATTGCCTTATTGCGTTGTAGCCTTATTACGCGAAACTATAGACCTGTTTCGCGCTAATTATTCAGTGGCCAAGGGGTATCCTTCACAATCGTCTGATAGGATGATGTGACAGGAATAGGACGAATAATGAATGATGATGGAGCGTTTGTTGGTATCTGACCCAGATACGTGCAGGCTCCTCCTCAGCCATACTCCAATTGGCCGCTCCAAAAACAATTTCCATCAAGCCCAATAGCTTGAAATTTTGGAATTTCGTTTTTTTGAGATCCGCCGGACATGGATATGCGATTCCCAGCCACATCCGTCAATATATAATCGAGTTGAAGCTTGTTTTCCGGCTTTTTCTTTGCAGTGATAGAAGCTGTCAACGGAAGACCGCCCTTCACCAATATCACATCATTTGGCTGCGCGACAATGTCCTCCTTCGATTCGAACGAACAGTTCATGCCATCCGTCACAATGCCCCCTGCATTTTTGCTCTGACAGGTCAGATGCCAGACCGCCAAGCGGCCAGCAGGCACAACCACCGAATTTGTGTTTACAAAGGAGACGCGTAATGATTTGCCAGTATTCACCTGCCGAATCGACAGTGTTCCCGTGCCAGAATAAGGCAATATCAACGTCGCTCGATCTCCCGAATAATTCTCAGCCTTGAACTCTTCAGTTGCATATCTGCGACTGACCGTCATTGCAGAATAAACACAAAAAACAATAAATGACACAGCCAGACCTGCCCAAATGCCCGATCCCATGAGCCACCACTTTGCGCCAGTCTTTCGCCGCCACTTCACAAGTCCAACAATTAGCGGGATCAGCCATCCGAAACAGAAGCTGACCATCACCGCAAAAATACCTAATATAAAAAAAGACATTTTCTTGTGCCCCTCCTGGGTTCACAACTATTTCAACGTCAATTCCAACACATGCCCAAACGTCTTCTTCTCGAACACCATCCAGACATACGCCTTGTATTTGCCAGCTTTTGCTACCTCACCGAGGTAGCCTCCTGCGCCTGTTCAAGACGGGCACAATGCTGACATGTCTTCTTGTTTTTGGGTAACAATCTTCCCCGTGTCATCAACCACAACGATAGAGGCAGCCCCCTCAAAAACGTTTTGTGATTCCTGCCCATCTTCCGTGTCTACTTTCTTCAACAGTTCAACCGAAACCGCAAAGGGTATCTTTCCCTTTGAACGATAGATCTCCATTGAACGCGCAGGAAGTACCGCAGGTTTGAAAAACGCATTAAACTGAAGCGTCGTTTTACTATTCTGTTTTTCTTTTGCCGTTGTCACAAAAGACTTGATAACCTCCGCGGATGGGATCGCAAGTTCATCCTTTGATACCTCCTCCGCAACAACAGCCATATTCACCATTATAGACAACGCAAATGGCATGAGATAATAGTTCATTAAACGCATATACCCCCTTATAAATTGAAATCGACATTACCATACTCCAACTGACCGTACAGGTCAAGCGCAGGCTTTAAGTTAGCAAGAAAACGGCAATTTTTTGTACTTGCTTCTTTTTGAATAAAACGGTAAAGTATCGCCCTTCTTTTACCGCTCGGGTGGTGAAATGGCAGACACGCTAGCTTGAGGTGCTAGTGGGGAAACCCTTGCAGGTTCGAGTCCTGTCCCGAGCACCATATTATTATTACAAAAAGAAGTATAAGTCGCGACTGCGGCTGACATAATCAAGGAGAAATACGTCATGGCAATCAAAGTGGGTATCAATGGGTTTGGCCGTATCGGACGCATGGTGTTTCGCGCGGCAGTGAAGAATTTTTCAAAAGACATCGAGATCGTCGGTATCAACGATCTACTGAGCCCGGATTACCTGGCTTATATGTTGAAGTATGATTCGGTCCATGGACAGTTCCAGGGCGAAATCGCGGTAGAAGGCACCAACCTGATCGTCAACGGAAAGAAAATCCGCCTGACGGCTGTAAAGGATCCCACCGAGCTGAAGTGGAACGAAGTCAGCGCAGACATCGTAATCGAATCAACCGGTCTGTTCCTCGACAACGAAACGGCGACCAAGCATATCACCGCTGGTGCCAAAAAGGTTATCCTGTCGGCTCCTTCGAAGGACGACACCCCGATGTTCGTCTATGGCGTCAACCACAAGAGTTACGCTGGACAAGCCATCATTTCGAACGCTTCCTGTACGACAAACTGCTTGGCACCGATCGCCAAGGTTCTGAACGACAAGTTCGGTATCGTCAAGGGCCTGATGACCACCGTTCACGCCGCTACGGCGACACAGAAGACGGTAGACGGTCCCTCGATGAAAGATTGGCGCGGCGGACGCGGCATCCTCGAGAACATCATCCCCTCCAGCACGGGCGCAGCTAAGGCTGTCGGCAAAGTCATTCCTGAGCTCAACAAGAAGCTCACGGGTATGGCATTCCGCGTTCCGACCTCGGACGTCTCGGTTGTCGATCTGACCGTGGTGCTCGCAAAAGAAACCACCTATGAGGCCATCAAGGCCGCAATGAAGGAAGCTTCAGAAGGCGAACTCAAGGGCGTTCTCGGTTATACGGAAGAGAAGGTTGTCTCGACCGATTTCCGTGGCGAAGCCAAAACCTCGATCTTCGACGCCGAAGCTGGCATCATGCTGGATTCGACCTTCGCTAAGATCGTGAGCTGGTACGACAACGAATGGGGTTATTCCAATAAGGTTCTGGAAATGGTTCGCGTCATCGCGAAGTAATTCCGCTTGTCACATTAAAAAACGCACCGCCCTCGGGGCCGTGCGTTTTTTTTTATTTCTTCAAATCCCACTCGATACCCCTCTTCACGCCATCCGCAAGGAAAAGTCCTGTCTGCTGATAAACATGCCTCGTGCGGAAAACCCAGGACTCAAAGAGGAACCGCGGACTGACTGACATCGAGCAGACAATCCAGAGTGCAATGCCGGCAACATTCAGCAGGTAGATGAGCGAATACGAAAAGAGACTGCCATACTCTTGAATATCAGGCTGACTCGTCAAGAGACTTTGAAGCGTGAAGGTGAAATGAAAGGCCCATGTAAAGCCAAGAAAGAAGATCCAGACTAACGGATAGGGAATAGAGCCCATGAACAGCTTCACCAGCAGGAAGATGCCAATCAATATCATGGTGTAAAAAGGGAAAAAGTACGGGGCCAACGTTATCCACACGTTCGACTTGGTCACCTTCACACTGCCGCCAGAAGGCGTGATGCTCAGATTTTTAGCCTTTCCTCCAAAGAGAATCGCCCACAAGGCATGTGTCAGTTCGTGGCCTAAAATATACACGCGAACCGGTTGCGGCAAAAAGAACCAGCAGAGTACCCAAACGCCATAACCTAAAGCAAGGCAGCCTGATTCAAGTGAAAACATCGACCCGTGACTATCCGCATTGCGTAGCACATCCAAGACCGTCCAAGTCATGGCGACACACAACGGTAAGATCATAAGTCCTATTATAAAGAGAAAAAACTTCTTCATTCGTCAATGCATGTCTTGTGTCTTGCACCTTCATAAGCACCTTACTTTGCTCAACAATCCATAGATGCTATGCGCACATTATACTGGTTTTTGAATGGGAGGGACAAGTCCCAATATTATTCATCAACGTGCCTGGCCACGGTTCCTATTTAGCTGAAACAGAACCGCGCCAAGGAGGAGCGATGAGTTGCTAAAAGTGCAATGAAGTTTGCTAGAAGTACAATTGCTTTCAAATCGCAAATCGTGTAATATTTAAAAAACAAACGTAGGAGGAAATATGTTCCATTCGTTATGCATCGCAACCGCTATATCGTCCGCCCCAACCCTTGCCGGTCTAGACTGGCTGATGATTGGACTGTATTTCGCTGTGTTACTGGGCGTCGCGTGGTGGGTTGTCAAGAAAGGCAAGGACACGGCCGACGACTATTTTCTGGCGGGCCGCAACCTGAACTGGTGGGTTATTGGCGCCTCCATCTTCGCCTCGAACATTGGGTCGGAGCATATCGTTGGGCTGGCGGGATCCGGCGCTTCTGACGGCGTGGCCATGGCCCACTACGAGCTGCATGCCTGGTGCCTGCTGGTATTAGCCTGGGTGTTTGTGCCCTTCTACATGCGTTCACTGGTCTTCACAATGCCTGAATTTTTAGAAAAACGCTTTTCGCCTGCATCTCGCTATGTACTCTCGATCGTTTCGCTGATCACCTTCATCGTGTCCAAGATCGCTGTCGGCATCTTCGCTGGCGGGGTCGTTTTCGCTACACTGCTTCCCGAAGTCCAGATGAGCATCGGAGGGTTTGTAATTGACAGCTTCTGGATCGGCTCAATCGCAGTCATCCTCCTGACCGGACTGTACACAGTGATGGGCGGCATGCGAGCGGTGGCCTACAACGATGCCGTGCAGGTGGTGGTGCTGATTGGTGGCTCTGCCCTCCTAACCTTTTACGGACTTAACAAGCTGGGCGGCTGGCACGAATTGCGCACGATCTGCGGTTCTGACATGTTCAACCTTTGGAAACCGCTGATCCCAGTTGGAATGGAAGGAACCTGGGAACCTGTAAAGGAAACTGGACGTATTGCTTGGTATTTCAACGATCGGTTCCCCTGGCTGGGGATGGCGATTTGCGCGCCGGTGATCGGTTTGTGGTATTGGTGTACCGACCAGTACATCGTGCAGCGCGCCCTAGGCGCTCCGAATGAGCGGGTCGCACGGCAGGGCAGTATTTTCGCAGCCTTTCTCAAACTCTTCCCTGTGTATCTCTTCATCATACCTGGCCTGATCTGCTACGCGCTGGCCCAAGGCAACAAGATCCCCGAACTTTCGGCAGCGTTTGCAAAGCCCGGTGCGGCCCAGGGCGCTTTCCCCTTGATGGTCCAGTATCTGCTTCCCGTAGGCCTGCGTGGCATCGTAGTAGCAGGCCTGCTCTCAGCGCTGATGGGCTCACTGGCCGGCGTATTCAACGCCTGCTCAACGCTCTTCACCGTGGATTTGTACGCAAAGATGAGACCCTTGGCCACACAACACCAACTAGTCAGAATGGGGCGGATCGCCACGACAGTCATGGTGGTCATCGCGCTAGCCTGGTTGCCAGTCGTCAAGGGCGCCCATGGCTTGTACGGATACCTACAGTCCGTGCAAGGATATCTCGCGCCGCCGATCTTCGTGGTCTTCTTCCTCGGCGTCTTCTGGAAGAGGCTGAACTGGCAGGGCTGCCTCTGGGCCATGATCGTCGGGTTCATCGTAGGACTCTTTCGCATGGCGGTTGACACGCCCATTACGTTGGGTGTCTTCAAAAGCTATCCGGAAGGCTCTTTCCTGTGGATCGTCAACAACATCAACTTCCAGTACTTCAGTATCTTGATCACGATCATCTCGGCCATCACCATGGTCGCGGTCAGCTATCTGACAGCTGTCCCGGATTACGCGAAGCTGAAGGGACTCACCTTCGCCACGACCAGCGACGAAAATCGCTCGCAAACGCTTGCCAGCTGGGGCTGGCAAGAAGTCTTGGCTTCCGTAATTATTATGGCGTTCATCATCGGGGCTTACGTTTACTTCACCGGTTAATAGCCACAATCTCAATTGCAGAATTTTTGCCTCAAGGTTTGGCGAAAGAGTCGGTGTCTCGGTGAATCAACGTCGCAGATATGCGCAACGGGGCGGTATCGATTTGTTCGAGTTCGATCTCCCCCCCCGGTCGGAGGTTCCGGCGTCCGCTCAAAACCAAGGGAAAGTCGTATTCGCCGGGTTGGATATTCTCGATGCCGGTCATTTGCATCTCCACCGCAGGATTCCGCCGTTCCGTTGCGGATCCGTCCGACGCCGGCCGGCAGACAAAAGTGCGCGAAAGGCGCGTTTTTGTGAAACGCGGATCCTCGCGGAACATGACCATCAAACCACTGCTAGGTCCCCAAATCCAGCACTTCGGGTACACCGACAAGTCTACTCCTCGTTCAACAACCGGCGCGCCGATTGATAAGGGAATGGGCGCATTCACCGCTGGGTGTTGTACGACAAGGTTTGACGCCGCCGCATTGAACCCAAGGACCATTTCCGCCCGGGCACCACTGAGCAGCAGTCCGGGCCGGAACGGTATCTTGATGTGGGTCGGCACTTCGATACGAGTCGGGTAGCTGACGATCAGGCGCTCCACCCAGGCGCTCTGCATCCAGAAGACGCTGGGCACGCGCGAATCCTGGCACAGGAGGATCCGCACTGGACCATCGGTATAGGACAGAACCCTGGCCTCGATATCGTTCTCGTCTCGGTTCATGTTGATACAGCCGAAAAACGTCGACACGCGAAGCCTAGTATGGAGTCGGCTGATCAGGTTACTGCTATCGCCGATACTGAGGTAGTCCAGCACTGCCGGGTGCTTGGGATCACAACAGCCGTGAGAGAGTTCGCGCGATTGGACCATCCGGTGTTCAGGGTCATAGCTGATGTAATCCTCGCTCGCGAACGCCGCATTCGTTCCCAGTTCAAGCAGGTACGTGTAGGCCGATGCTCCTGTGTTGGTATCCGTAGCCGCAATCTCAATCGCGAAACGCGTCGGCAACTGCTTGGGATTTGCCCGTGGCCCGAGGTCCCCGGCAAGCAGGACCAACTCGTCGTCAGCCTCAAGATCCGGGTGCAGGGCAAGAGCAGGATTGACCTGCCAGGGCCGATTCTCGCGCTTCCTGACGCATTTAAGGATGGGGCGTCGACCAGTATCGAACTTATCGATCTGGAAGGGAACCGGCACGAGCTGCCCCTGTCGAACGGAAAGCAGTCGGAGCGCCTGCGTGGGACGACCGGCCAGTGGTGCCAGATCCGCGCCTCGGACGACGACCGGGTCCTCACGGCGCGTCAACCCCGGCACCCCCGCCTGGCCCGCTTCACCGGCGACAGACAGGCACATCATCCCAAGCCATACCGCTAGTACATCCTGCAACGTTTTTTTCATTCTGTTCATTCCTGCCCCAACATGCCCAAGATGCCCAACACATCCAATATCGCGTTCATTTCATCCCTTGCGGCGCCCGATGGGAGCCGGCGCAATTCCTTTCTGGCCCGCTCCACATACTGCAGGCTAAGTGCCTGCGCGTAGGCGATAGCACCGTTCCTCCGGTAGATGTCGACCACCTCGCTGGCCATGCCATTCGTGATGGCTGGATTCCCGCATGCGCAGAGGATGGCGCGCTTCTCGGCCTGACTAGCCCTGCTCAGGGAATAGATCAGCATAGGCGTTGCCTTGCCCTGCGCCAAGTCATTCATCACTGACTTGTTTGCGTCAGCGCCACCGAGCAGGTCGAGCAGATCGTCGATGATCTGGAAGGCCATGCCGAGTGCGCGACCGAAGCGCCCGATGCCTGCCACCATGGCTGGCGGTGCACCGGCCCCGAGGGCACCGCCTTTCACAGCACCCTCGATCAGGGATCCTGTTTTGAGTTTCACCATATGAAGGTACTTCTCGATGCTACCATAGTGCCTCTGGCGCGCCAGTTCCATGTCATCCATCTGGCCCAAACAGCAGTTCTCTCCAGTTTCCCCGATCGTTCGCAGCATCGCCATAAGCCGGTTCTTGGAGATGTGTTGCGAAGCCGCGGCGCGTCCCACCAGCGAATAGCAGCGCGACAACATCAAATCCCCGACAATGATGGCGGGCCCTATCCCGTATTTGGCGTGCAGGGTAGGCTTTCCACGCCGTTCCCGCGCATTGTCCATGATGTCGTCATGCACTAGCGATGCGGTATGAAAGATCTCGTATATAAGTGCGAAGTTGAGCGCGTCACGGCGGTTCCCTCCGAATATCCCGGCGGCCAGCATACCGATATACGCCCGCAGGCGCTTGGCATGCGGACTCAGCAGAATCTCGTTGGCCTGGGTATGCAGCGCGTTCCCGCCCGTAAAGATCTTCGCCAGCTTCGCATTCACCATGGTCTGTCCGGATCGCGCCACGCGGTTCAGTTCGGCATAGAGGATCTTCATCATCCTGCCTTCCAGGATGTGATAGGCCTCCGCGTGACTCGTCGGCGTATTCAGCACGATACGGACAGCATCCTGTATCTGCAGGTCCTGCACCCCGTTTTTGACGATACGGTCGACGACTCGCGGCATCCAGAATATCTTGCGAATCTTGCGGTCCCATCGCCCCTCGTTCGATTCGAAAAAATCGCGCGCTTCGACATCATAGTGCTTGAGACATTGCGAGCTTCCCGTCTTGAGAAACTCCACGCAGTGGGGCGCCGCGAGCGCCGCGGACTTGCGGGCATGGTAAATGCCACCACCATGAACGATGTTTGCAAAACCGCCGGCATCGCCCAGCGCGACGGCGTACGGTGACCAAAGGCGCGGCAATAGGCCGAAACGGATCACCCCGCCGCCAGTCTTGACCACGGAAGTTCCCGCCAGTTTCTTCGAGGCCAGGGGATGCCCGTCGATAAAGTCCGCGAGAAGTGCCGGGAGCCTCATGTGGTGGCGCCGCACAGACGCCGCCGTTGCTCCGATACCGACCGACAGCACATCTTGTTTCGGAAATATCCACGCATAGCCTTCCGGATTTTCACGAAGGTAATAGAGCTCGATCGCCTCGCGGAAGCAACTGGGCATACGAGCCGGTTTGAGCCATTGGTGGCAGGTTACGCACAGCTCCCCTCCACCGGGATCCATGCCGAGCATGGCGGTAAGCTTCGATGCGTTCGCCCCCGCCGCATGGACGATCAAACGGGTGCGCACAAACCGTGGTCCAGCAGAGCCCTCCAGTCGAACCGTGACGACACGTCCGTGGCGCACCACGTCCGTTACCCGTGTTTCCGGGGTCAACTCGACACCCGCGCGAACCGCGCGATTTTGGAGGTATCGGTCGTAGATACTGCGTCTGACGGTGACCGAAAATTGGCTGGGGTCGGTCGACGCCGGCACCTCCATGACATGGTTCTCAGGCGAGATGATCCGGCTCTTCCATATCCGTCGTTCAACTACGTCATCCGGTAGTGGACCGAACTCGATCAACTCCTTGAGTTGGATTCCACCCCCACAGGGCTTCTCACGATCCAGACGGTCTTTCTCAACGACGAGCACGGAGAAGCCGGCGAGCGCGAGCCGACAGGCCATCTCGCTTCCTGCGGGGCCCGCTCCGATGACTACGACATCGTATTCAACAAGGTTCTTACGCGTCATGACAGTTTCCTTTCAGTAAGGGTACTGGGGCTTCACCGGGGGTCGCCCCACACAGGTCGGCGCTCTTCGAAACCGGATGCCAACCAGTCAGCCGGACAGGAAACGAGGCTAATCGGTAGATCCAGAATGGCATCAGACCTAAAAGGGAAAACAGGGTCGGCTGGAGGGAATGCACCTGTTGAACACTGGCGCAGAAACAGAATGTCGTGAGCGTGAGGGAGAGGATGACGAACCAGAAATCCAGCTGGGCGCACGCCATTGCAGGACGTTGCGTCTGGGGCCGTTCGAATGCGAGATACCCGCCGCACATAAACATCCCCGCGACGAACCAAGCCACGAAATTACGGAGAGGCACGGTGAAGTAAGGCCCTGGGTTCTCCCATGTCCACAGGCCGCACGTGACCGCGAGCGGGTCAAGGAAGACGTCCACGGCCACCATATAGAACCCACAGAGAGACGCTTTGACCGCGAGACGCGTCCAGGAGAGGGACTCACCGACGCGAATGGCGAACGGGCGAAGAAAGACGATGGCCGTGTATGCGATGACAAACCACATCAGAAGCACACAAACAGGAACTCCGTCAAAGATCTGCAAGGCGATGCCGGCATCGTACTGGTAACAGCTGCCACAGAAGAACGCGCAACGAATGCTGGCACATTCAAGGGCGCAGCCCACCAGAGACGAGGTCGCCAGCAACAGGGACGCGTCCCGGAAAGAGTTGCTCATCCAGGCGTGGCAGAAAAACGTGGCGGCCGTCAGGAAGACTGCGCTTTGCAGATAGAGATTCGCCTGCGACCACGGTGGACGAGCAAGTCCGCTCAGGAAGGGAATGCATGAAAGGCATGCGGCCATCGCTAGCAAAGCGAAGACCCGCAGGCCTGCCAGGGATTGATATGGCGGGTTGACGACTGAAGAATCGACCACAGGCAAGGTCATCGACCTAATACGCACGCCGAGGATGTATCCGACAAGCAGCGGCCACTGCATCGCGAAGGCGACCGCCCATTCCAGCTCGGTAATGGGAATCCCCAAGAGCGACGTGGCGCGCTGACCGGTTCGATTCCACTGTAAAACAAAGTCAGGCCACAGGAGAAACTGCCCTTTGACGATCAGCGTGTAGAGGGGCACAAACAGCAACACCCCAAGTGCAGCAACTGGCCAAAGCGTACGTCGCAGGATAAGCGCGACGATGACAGGCACCGTGGCGCCCACCATCGTATTGGCTAAGCCTTTCAGCCCGGCGTACCACAACAGGACGCAGGTGACTGTATACAGGGCCGTGATGAGGAGGTAACGGCGGATGCACATGGAAACCCGGCCATCAATTTCAAGACGGCATCGGAACGGCCAGGCCGCCAGAAGCCAGACCAGGCAACCGCACAAGAACGCAAACAATACATCCTCAATGCCAAAATGACCGCCACCCCATCGGACCGGACTCCAGTAAATGCCTTCGTGCAAGAGCGCAAGAGGCGCGGCTGGTAAACAGATCAGACCACTCAATAACGCCGACCGCCGGTATGGGCCTCGGGCGATGAACAGTGTGGTAAAAAGGACAACCACCAAAACAGGCACATTAGCGACAAGGTAGGGGTATGTGCGAACAAATTCCATCGAGCAAACTTTTTTTGATAAGAACTTTCTTCCCAGACGGCGCGTTCACACACTCACAGAGACCGACCTGAAGGAACACGTTCAGTGTTTATATATTAGCTGAAGCAAGGTAGAGGGATCAAGTAGAAAGAGATTATTTGCGAAGTGCGAAGTGCGTCTTTAAATTGTTACCCCATGTGTGCTGAAGCATTTTCCCCAACCCTAAACCATATAACGCACGCATGACCTCTGCTGCCTTTTCCTGCATAGGCAGATTAAGCTTCATGGCTTCATCAAGTTTCTTGGCAACACATTCAGAATACTCGGGGTTGTTAACAAATAATTGTTTTGCATCCTTGTTAAAGTTATTTACGATCTCTTCCAACACTAACACGTCTTCAATCAGTTTATTGTCTGGTTCAAGATCCCCAAGCAAGTGGATTTCATAGATCATAAACGCAAAGGCGTTGGCCTGATTTTTGGGCAAACCGGTCAGTTCTTCTGATTGAACTATACAGTTCCTTGTGAAGGATGCCCATAATGTTATGATCTCATCCTTCTTGTCCGGGTATTTCGTAAGCAGCTTGTCCCAGGTCTTTTTGGGGATTGTTGCTTTTAGTGTCCAGCCGTGGCCTAATATCCGGTGGTTGCCAGGGACCGGACCGATTTGTTCACGGAACAATTTGGGAAGTTCGTTGTCGATCCCCCCGCTCACGAGCGATACCAATTTCTTGAAGTTGTTATCGTCCCCATATCCCGCGAAGACAGTTGCTTCGTTTTCAAAATGCAGTTTGGCCGATGAATGGGCAAAGAGTTGCCCCGCCATAGATAGATAACATAACAAATAGAGTATTTTTCTTCGCATGATCGGTTGTTTCGTCTCATTAGAAGGAGGATGAAGCATCGAAGGAAAGCCGCAGGACACGATCAAACAACAAGCGCCATCCTTAATCAGAAAGCCGTGCCCGCCGTCCCGACGGAACACGGTGGATGCAGTTTGTTTTTCAGGGACGACTGCAAAACTGTCATGTGGAGCCACGCCAAGAGACTGACTGAAACTCTACATCTATAAGTTCGCTATCGGAAGTGACTGTCTGACAGTCTTTCCATTTGTTCGCGAAAAATAAACTATTTTCTGCTTTTCTGTCAGAGTCGTTCATATCCTGTCGAACTATGCTAACAAGAGTGTACTGAACTGATGTGCGCACGTCAGCGGTTCACTCATTGTCTAAAAAGAGGAAAGGAGTACTGATATGGTCGAGATCGTACTAGCGGTTGCACTGAATGCTTCCGCATTGACGCCAGCGCAGCTGGCGCGGCCTGTCAATGGCGGCCCTAGCTTTGGCGTAGGCGATGCCAAGCAGGCCGGATTGACATCCATGACGGTTGGTACACGGTCATTCGTTGGCCAGGTGTACAGCATCGATGACTGGCAGCAAAGCGGTTAGTCGCTTGCAGTGGCTCCAATGGCGCGAACGTGCGCTATTGGAGCCTTTAATTTTAGGAGGCTTTATGCTTTTAATCCTGACAAACTCACGGGATGTGACAACAGATCTGCTGATACCTCACTTGAAGTGTATCGAGTTTTTTCGTTTGGACATCGATAAGTACGCGGACTATGGCTGGGATTTCACCAACAAGGGATTTGCCATCGCCCATAGAGACGGGAAAAGGATTTCATCAGAGAACATCACCGCCATCTACGAACGCAAACTCTGCTTTGCCGATGTTATTGACGTCCCGGCACTCGGATGCGAGGAAAATTGGCGGCGCGAAGAAATAATGGATTTGATTTACGGTCTGATTGAGAGTATGCATGCCATGGGGCGTGCCGCCCTTGTCCATGCCGGCAATGGACGCTGGCGGAAACTAAGGCAGATGAAAGAAGCGGCAAAATATTTCACTGTCCCTGAATGGCATATCTGGCAAGGCATAGACCTGAAACTACCAGCGAATAAGACATGGGTGGTCAAGACGCTGACACAGTTGCAACTTGGGGATGGTGGTGCGATCTTTGTGCGTTCCGTTGACCCGGCAAAACTGGATGCGCACTATCCGTGGTTCCTACAGGAGAAAGTAGAAGCTCAGGAGGATGTTACGGTCGTATACGTGAAGGGGACGCTCTTCGCTTACGCCTTGGACCGTTCGACCTTTAACGGTGAAGATTACCGCTTCGACGGCGCGTTCACAGACTTGCCATGGAGGAAGGTCACATTAACAAGGGATGAACAGGATTCCATGCGCACTTTCATGCAGGATACAGGCTATGACTTCGGACGCTTCGACTTCCTTCGGAAGAATGGGAAACTTTATTTCCTTGAGATGAATCCGAACGGCCAATGGGCATGGCTGGACATTAAAAACAGGGATGGCCTTTTCACTGCGATTGCGGACGAAATTATACAGGTGGCATCCTTGCCTCCCTTAGCATGGCAAAGCACCACACAAGTGCCGCAGACTCAAAAGCCTACCTCTGTTCTCTATTAGAGGTGCCCGTTTCTGTTTTATTAGAGTCCGACAAGGAGGTCTGGATCATATCGATCATATCCTGCTTCATCGCATCACCCATTTGCTGATACATATCCGGGAAGTTCGAACTCGAAGGGGAGTTTCCCGTCTTGTCACCTAAGGACGGATTATTTGTTGTTTCCATTGAAGAACGTGTATTATCAATCGGATCTATTTTATCGAGATACCGCTTGACCATCCAACTGCTGACACCGATCCATACGACGGACAAGAAAAGCGCGATGGAATTCAAGATTATACCCGCCATTGCCCGTCTTTTTTTATTGCTCATCCTTCCTTTGAGTCCAAGGACAATCCCGACGATGGACAACGGGAGGATAAGCCATGCCGCAAACCATGTGAACACGCCTATGATGCCCAATACAAGCGAGGCTATGGCTTTCCCTCCATGGGGCGGAGTCAGATGGGCTAAGTCCTCCAGCAGCGACGCGGCGGAAGGATAGCGCTGGCGGGTGTCCTCGGCGCAAGCCGTGTATATAATCTTAAGCAGGCTTGAAAATCGAGGGTCTTTCACGTCCGCCTCTTTGCGGGGCGCACCAGGATAATCAGATGCCGCACGACCGGAGACGGCCACATAGAGAAGCTTGCCGAGGCTGTAGACATCCCCTGCATAGCTGCCGTGATTCTCCGGCGGCACATAGTCCAGCGAACCGACGATAGAAGCGGCCTCGCCGCTGCGTATAACAAGACCGATATCGGCGATGACCGGCTTCCCTTTGATGAACAGGACATTATTGGGCTTGATGTCGCGATGCAGCAGCCCCCTGCTGTGCAGGCGGTCGAGCGTGTCCGCAAGCTCAACCCCAAGGGCGATGCAGTCCTTCACAGGAAGCGCGATACGGGCATCAAGCCTGGCTCTTAACGTATCAGGCTGGTATGTCTCTGCGGTCGGCTCTCGGCTATGCGAGAGGTCATCTGCAAGCGGCATGGCGTACCAGAAGATCCCATGCGCCTCATCCGAACCGAGGTCCGTCACCGCGATCATGCCTTGCAGCTTTTCCGTATTCCGGGTGAAAAACTGGACAGCCCTCTGCTCCCTCTGGAAATGCTCCGCATCCTTACACCTGTCCCGGAAGACGACTTTGACGGCGCAAGGCTCGCCAGACGGGGACTTGGCAAGATACACGTTTCCATAAGCGCCCGCCCCGATCAGACGAAGCAGTATATAATTCGAAATGCCAGGCAACTCGTTCATACGGGATTATCCAATTCATGAGCAACATTCTTCACAATCGCATCAAGCACAGGGCCGACACGGTGTCGGGTCTGATAGACGACATCACGCGAAACACCGAAGGTCTGCATGACCTTTTCCGTGTCCCACCCAAGAAGGTCAACCGCCTCGAAGATCCCGAACTGCAGGGGCGACACCTCTTTACGCAGACGGTCCAGGGCGAATTCCCGTATCTGCTGGAGCCACTCAGCATCAATGGATTTAATCAATTCATCCGATTCAGGTTTGGGGATGTTCGCATCGTCCCAAAGCTGGTCAACATCTAATGTTTCGACGGTCACAAGCTTATGGCGTTGCGACTTGCGGTAGGCATCGAAAAGACGACGGCGCATAATGGTCGAGATCCATGCGCGGAACCCACCCTTTGAACGGTCATAGTCCAACGTGTTGACCGCCTGTGCGATGTCGCTCATGGTTTCCATCAAGATGTCCTGGGCATCCTGATTGCCCACGCCGCGTCTGTAGGCAATGCTCAGCAGCAGTCCAGCATATACATCATAGAACCGCTCCCAGTACTTGCGGTTGGCAGGATCTTTTATACCAACCACAAGGCTGGAGCGCGTACTGTTATCAATCGGGTAAGGCGACGATTTCATTTCAGAGCTTTTTATTCTGTCGTTATGATTCGACATTATACAAGCCATATCCTGAAAATGAAACCTCAAACCCGAACTTATTTCAAATCGTTGCTTCTGTCCGCAGGAACACGGTACTGCTTGAGGATGCGCGGTGTCGAGGACTTCATCTTCTCGACATCCATGATGACCGGCATCTTGTTCGCCAGCAAGAAGGTGATGAAGCCCGTCTTCTGGTTCTCGATGGTCTTCACGAGTTCACGAAGTGTGGTGACTTTCTTGCCGTTGACCTCGATCACCTGAGTATTCACTTGGTCCTGATAGCCGTGGTTAACCTCGTCGGCTAGTACGAAGGCTAGCATAACAAACTCATCTCCGGGAACAAACACATCCTGCCGTGGATCTAAGATGAGGGCCTTCTCACCGCCTGCCTCACTTAAATAGTTCATGCTGAGCGGCGTGAAGATGAGCCCGCCGGCAATAAAGTAGGTTGGCTTGCCGTCAAACTCGAACCCCCTACACCCGTCAGGCAGCTTGCACAAAGAGTAGTCCATCTTCAGCAACTTCCCCGCGCGCAAGATTTCGAAGGTGACAGAGGATTTTAACTGCTTCTCTGCCAGCATCACCCGGAAGTCGAGTGTATGCCCCAGATGGTGGATGCGGCCGTTGTTGGCGATCCGCTTTCCCTCAATGGAGAGCAGGACGTCGTCTTTCTGAAAGATTCCCTGATGCTTTGCCCCATCTTCCAGCTTGCAGACCAGAACCCCCGTCTGCTTGTCATCCATCTTGAACGCCTTGCGCATATCCTTGCTCTCCATGGTTGAAATCACATTGAAGGGCGAATCCGCGATACCATCCACCTTGCCGTCCTTGATGTCATCCAAGAAATGGCGGATGATGGGCACCGGGATGATCTGGTAGATGTTAATCTCCTTCTGGGACTGGAACGCCACACCGAGGACTGTACGGTCGGCCGCGAATGCCGGACCCCCGCTGTTGCCGGGATTCACATTCGCATCCACCTGCATCGCCAACAGGTTCTTCATCGAATGCACGTAGACGGACGGCTCGATACGCGTCACGATGCCCTGCGTGTAAGACATGTTCTCCCCTCCGACGGGGTAGCCCACTACCAGCACAGACGTTTGCAACGGCGGAACGCCGTTGAACGCCAACGGCGGGGTGTCAGCAAAAAAAGTCTTATCCTCCACAGTGATCAGCGCCAGATCTGCATCGTTATCGACGAATAGCACCTTTGCCATGAACTTATCTTCACAGCTCTGCTTGCGCACCATGATCTGCGTCGCGTCCGCCACGACATGGGCGCAGGTCATGATCCGCTGACCGTCAATCACGAATCCCGAACCTGTGGATGCCGGCTGGAAATTATCCGCCCAGGGTATGCTCGCTATAGGCTTGAGAGGATGCACGAAAACCTGCACCACGGAATTATAATCCGGAGGCGTTTCAGACTCCGGCTTCTTCTCCTTCGCAAACGACACCATGACGCAAGTCGCCACGACCGTCACCGCAAAAAACTTAAACCGATTGTTACCCATACCCCCACCTTTCATTCATGATCTTTTTTGAGTTGCGCTTGGGTCCTCGATTAAGACTAAACCTCGCGCATAATTTGAATCCATCTATCTCTATATTCGCAACTCAAACAGAAATCTGACAGGTGCTGGTAAAATTATTTTAGATTCAACTAACCCTAATGAATCCTCTTCTTTGAAAGCTACTGAGTAACCAGGTTACTAATCAAACCCCAAGCTTCGTAAGCTCTCTTTAGCCGGTGCGTTTCCCTTTGCTGCAGCTCTACGGAACCACGCGATAGCCTCTCCCAGATCCCTCGAAACACCCCTGCCATCACGATACATAATTCCAAGCCCGTTCTGCCCATTAGCGTTTCCCTGTTCGGCAGCTTTAAGGAACCACATGACCGCCGCTTCCTCATCCATTAGAACACCTTTTCCGTCACGATACATAATTCCAAGAGCGACCTGCCCATTAGCGTTTCCCTGATCAGCTGCTTTACGGAACCACCTGGCCGCCTCTTCCTCATCCTTTGCAACGGTTCTTCCGTCAATAAACATCTCTCCAAGTGCTACATGCGCTCTAACATCTCCCTGTTCAGCTGCTTTACGGAACCACCTGGCCGCCGCTTCCTCATCCTTAGGAATCCCCTCCCCATTGAGAAACATAAAGCCCATTTCCGTCATTGCAACTGCGTCACCTTTAAGCACTTTTGCCATAGTAGTATTAACATTTTGGAGGTGATCACGTTCGACATAGTTGAATTTGATCTTAATACCGTTGCCGAGTTTCCGACTCAAAAGTTTGTCTTGTTCAATAATTGTATTCTCAGATTGAATGTCTTCAAAAACATTAAAAAGTGGGCTCCCAGAAACAGACACCAGAGATCCTCCTCTAAACTGAAAGAAATCGGGAACAACATTTTGGATGGCTTTGTTAATAGCTTCGAGTGCCTCTTTAATGGTCAAGGTCCCTTTCGCAACGCGCCATGTGACTTCATAACCATCGGACATGACAACAACGGGGACTGTTTTTCTCTCCGTCTCTTTCATCATGGAAATCAATTCCGTTGTTTTTCCTGACTCAAAAAATTTCATTGTACTTTTTGCAACATCAATTACAGGAACACGCACTCGAAATTCTGATAATAATTTCCGTGCTTGATCATCGCCAAGATCTGCACAGAAGGGTATATCTACTCCGTCTGCTCTTGAAGCTGGAATTACTACCTTCGTGCGATTTTGAATATAATTTCTATCCAAGTTAGCAAAGACAACAGGAATATTATTGATACAAACTGGAATTGGTTGCGGCTCGAATTCAATATCATTCGTGCTGCAATTGTAAAATCTAATAACGAATGTTATTTGCGGCTCTCTAATTGTCACAGTCTCGGTATCTGATAAAACCTCGTTGTACATGTTTTCAGCAACGTGGCGAGCCTGAGTCGACCATCCCCAGCGAGATGACGCGCCAGCATGCATACCCATGCTGGCAGTGGCATGACTATCCAAAGTTCTTAATGGATTTAACGAAACACTGCCTTTAACTTCAGTATTTATATTCCCACCAACTTCAGTAGTCGCATCCCATGTTTTTGCCCCTGTTTCTGATTTCACACTGCTTTCCGTGATTGTTTTTGTCACGGTTTTGCCAGCAACCGAAGAAACGGCCCACCTTGTACTTATACAAGTAATCTCCCACCGTATATTGAAATCTGCCACTAGCGGGTTAGGATCAATATTATCAGGAACCCCATCCCCATCAGAATCAGCAGCTTGAACAAGCTGAGACGAAATTAAAATAAACACAGGTAGGATTATAAAGGGAACATTCATTTTAACTCCACGGTTTCTAAAGATACTTTTTCTGAAATATCAGGAAGTAATTTTTCTGCTTCTTCCATTATGGGGTCCAACTCTTCGAGGAATTCATACAAATGTTTCACCTCAAGGAACTGAGAGGCAAATAGTCCGAGTGCTGTTGTGCAACACCAAATTGATTCGGCCAGTGAATACTGGCACATGTACAAATCGGGATCCGTTTGTTGCAGTTGAAGGATACGCTGAAACATGGGGTTGTTGTGCTTAAATCCGCACAGGAAACGATACTTGTTGTATTCTGCATCACAACGCTTTTGATCCCATCCTCGTGCTTTGCCAGAACCATTAACAAGTTCCTGAATTTTTATTATTGGTTTGTGGGGATCAGTCCAGTCAATGAATCTTTTTGCGTTGTCGAGATTAATGCCAACGTAAGTAAGATAGTGAGATTGCTCGAATAGATTACACACTAATGTGGCCGCTTGAAAGCCATGCCCACCAAGTGCCAAGATTTCGACCGCACGCAGTTCCTCGCCAAGGCGACGTAGAAGAAGTCGTGAGACCCCGAGTATTTCGTCTTCCGATGGTTTCACTATATCTCCATGCGTCGCAAGCCTCGCTATCCACCCATGCGTTCGACATGTACAGGCTAAGTGAGCTCGCAGTGATTCAAGGTTTTTTGATTGCCACTGTTCCTCAATCGGAATCCAATAATTCGTAGTCATATTACCTTTTTGGTAAACACCTAAATTCACAGGTGGCGCATTAATCCGAATTACCGCTTTGACCCCGCTTGCCTTGCGTGGCTAGGCAGAGTTTTACAAACGCGGGATCTAACAAAGTCGATATTTCAACGGCTTGACCATCGTGAGGAATTTCGCCCTTGGTGCATTGAGATAGTTGACCAGAAACAACAATCAATTCGCCCCCCATCACGCGGAATGGGTGGGCTAACATACTGTTATCGACATCCCATAGCCACAGTTCGGGCCCCGTTAACGGCGCATCACTATAGCATGTAATGTGGTTGTTTTCCTCGTCGATGTCTGCAATAACCAGCACTGGTTTTCTGTCATGCGTAACACATACGCAGATGGCGGTGATCTTTTTTGGGCTCTTCACGGTTTGTCGA